>ERZ761609.967-NODE-967-length-28588-cov-32.770932_pt1 | contig 28588 bp, 19 predicted proteins | sample MGYA00511163_ERZ761609 | MGnify/ENA primary metagenome ERZ761609 (study PRJEB28899, sample SAMN02445070) | bioreactor sludge metagenome | biome: EBPR sludge | place: Australia: Brisbane, Thorneside Wastewater Treatment Plant | collected 2011-12-16 ... | reverse complement strand
ATGGCGGCGGCGTCAGCCTCGCGCGCGGCCAGCGTTTGATCCCGCTCCGCAGCCAGGCGCGCCTCTGCGGCGGTGGGGGCGCGCAAGCGCAGATGGCGCAAGCGCAGGAGGCTCTCCGCCGCGCCATTGAGGGCGAAATGGAAACGCATCTCCGGGTGGCCGGCGGCGGGTGGTGGGTCGAGCCGGGAGAGGTCAAAAACGAGCGGCTGCCACGCCTCGGCGATGCCGGTCTGGCGCGCCTCGGCCACGACCATGTCACCCCCCTGGGCGCGGTAGCGCAGCACCACGGATTCGAGTCCGGAGGGGGCGAAGTAGTCCAGCGCCAGGATGCTTTGCCGGGCGGGGTCATAGCCGGCGGGTACGACGGCTGTCCAGAAGTGCGGGTGGCCGCCGCCGAGCCTGATCTCCAGGGTCGAGTCAGGCAGCGCCTGGAGCGCCAGGTCCCGGTGCGGGCCGTGCGCCAGCGGGATCTCCGGCGCGGCAGCGGCGGCCAGCGGCAGGAGCGCTGCAAAAAGGGCGTGCCGGAGCATGGGCGGGCATCAGTTCCTGCCGCTTCACTTCTTGCCGTGCTGCTCGCGGTGGTGCTCGCCCAGCAGGTCGCGGCCGAAGTCACCGTCGAAGCTGCGGAAGACGCTGTGCGGGTGGTTGGCCTCGCCCTGCACATTGTCGTACTCAATGAGGAAGGTCGCGCCCTGCACGCGGTAGTAGTGCGGCTCCCCGCGCTCCCTGCCGCCGGCCCAGCCGAAAAAGACAGGGCCGTTTTTGCCGATCTCATCCCACGTCTCCTGGGCGATCTCCGGGCGCACGCGGCCCAGATACTCCTGGATGATCTCGTTGAGCTTGGCCTTTTGCGCGTCAGTCATCTCCGCCGCGCTGAGGCCGTCCGGCTTCAGCGGGTCCACGCGCTGCTCGGCGGCGGTGAGCATTTCCTTCGGCGCCACATCCGCCACCACGGCTTTTTGGAATTGCTCCCCGGTAAGCGACTTCACCAGTTCGCGGCCCAGGTCTTCCTCCCTGCCCAGCACGCGCAATCCTGTCAGCGGCCCCTGGCGCAGCTCGCCGGGGTTGCTGCCCATGAAGGCGGGCGTGGCGCGCAGGAGCCGGCCGTCTTTGATGGTGAAATTCAGCGACAGGTGGTGGCCCTCGATGCGCCAGCCCCAGGCGCCCTTCACATCCGGCGTGCCGAAGATGCTGACGAAGTACTTCTCCGGATCGCGCCGCTCGCGCACCGCCGCGCGCTTGGACTCGTCCGCGCCCTCGATCTGGTAAAGCACCTCCTCCAGGCTCATGATCGTGGCCGCCTTCGCGGAGCCGCGAAAGCCCAGGCCCGTGTTCATCAGCGCGTGCGCCAGCAGCCGCTGCTGGGGCGTCATGTCCTTCATGGGCAGGCCGTTGCGCTCGCGCGGGATGAAGTGCCAGTTGACGCGCTCCGCGTCCTCGAAGGCGAAAGTGGCGCGCGTCTTCTGCTCCGGTGAAAGCGAGGCGAGGAACACCGCGGCCACCTGGGCCATCTGCGCGCCCGCCTCATGAGCCCCCAGGCGATGGGCTGGGGCGGCGAACGTGGAAAGAAGGACGAGAGTGGAAAGAAGATGGCGGATCATGGCAGGGGCGGAGTGGAGATAGCGAACGTGGCAAGAAGGGCGCGTTTGTCATGCGTCGAGAGAATGCGACCACGCTTTCCGAGCGCGCCGGAGAAGAAAACTTTCTCGCAACTTTGCAGCGGGGATGATTGACACTAGCGCCGGGAACCCCGTAGTGTCCGAAATTCATCCCAATAAATCAGGCAAAACGCGCGCATGTATTCGAACGAAGAGTATCTCCTGGAACTGCTCACCGAAGCAGGGCTGGTCATGGAAAGCGACCTTCAGAAGGTCAAGACCACCAAGAAACCTAACGAGAGCACCCTGGAGGGCCTGATCAAAACCGGCGTCGTCAGCGACGAGCAGGTGGCGCAGACCGTGGCGGTGAACTCCGGCATGGAATTCATAGATCTGCACGGCTTCGCCGCCAGTCCGCAGCTCAAAACCCTGGTGCCAATGGAGGTGGCGCGGAAGTACAAGATCGTGCCCGTGGGCATGAACGGCCCTGCCATGCAGATCGCCGTGTCGGACCCCTATGACTTCGAGACGCTCGACGCCCTGCCCCACGTCATCCAGCCGGACCTCGAATACTTCTGCTCCACGCCCGCGCTGATCAGCGCGCTGCAGCTCAACGTGTACGGGAACGAGTTCGTCACCGACGCCTCCAGCGCCGCCGCGGGAGGCATGAAGAGCGACGACGCGCCTGTCATCAAGCTGGTGAACAACATCCTGCTGGAGGCCTTCAAAAACGGCGCGTCCGACATCCACATCGAACCTTTGGAAAAGGACATCCGCGTGCGCCTGCGCATTGACGGCGTCCTGCACGATGTGGAGCACCACCCCAAACGCCTGCACTCCGCCATCATCGCCCGCGTGAAGATCATGTGCGGCACCATGAGCGTGGACGAGAAGCGCGTGCCGCAGGACGGGCGCATCCAGATGGCCTTCCAGGAAAAGGAGCTGGACATGCGCGTCTCCATCATCCCCACCAACAACGGCGAGAGCGTGGTCATGCGCGTGCTGGACAAGAGCAGCCTGCGCCTCGGACTCTCCGACCTCGGCTTCCTCTCCGACGACCAGGACACTTTTGAAAAACTCATCACCCTGCCCGACGGCATCGTGCTGGTCACCGGGCCGACCGGGTCGGGGAAGACCACCACGCTTTACGCCTGCCTCAACTTCATCAACCGGCCCGACCGCAAGATCATCACCGTGGAGGACCCCGTGGAATACGAGCTGGCCGGCATCAACCAGGTCATGGTCAAGGAGGATGTGGGCATGACCTTCGGCGCCGCCCTCAAAGCCATCCTGCGCCAGGCGCCAAACATCATCATGATCGGTGAGATTCGCGACCTGGAGACCGCCTCCATCGCCATCAACGCCTCCCTCACAGGGCACCTGGTCTTCTCCACCCTGCACACCAACGACGCGCCCAGCTCCATCGCCCGCCTCGCCGACATCGGCGTCAAGCCCTTCCTCATCGCCTCCGCCGTGCGCGGCATCCTGGCCCAGCGCCTGGTGCGCAAGCTGTGCGGAACCTGCAAGGAGCCGACCAGCCTCAACGAGCGCGAGATGCGCCACCTGGGCCTGGAGGCCAGCCAGCTTTACAGCGCGAACATCATGGGACCCAAAGGCTGCAACAAGTGCCGCGGGGCCGGCTTCAAAGGCCGCATGGTCATCGCCGAAATCTTCAAGGTGGACGACGAGGTGCGCAACATGGTCAACATGCAGCTCACCACCCCGCAACTGCGCAAGCGCGCCCGCGAGCTGGGCATGAGAACCCTGCGCGAGGACGGCATCCGCAAGGTCATGGCCGGCATGACCACGGCGGGCGAGGTCATTGAGGCCACCATGGCCGACGCCGAATGAGCCGCCGCAGAACACTGAACCCGAGAACCCAAGACAAAGACAGACGCTATGACAGCCCAAAACGTGGTGGACATGCTGGAGGCACGCGGAGTGATAGACAGCGGCCAGGCTTATGATTTGACGCAGGATGTGGTGCAGAACGGCAAGGACATCCTCCAGGCCCTGCTCGACTATGAGATCTTCCCCAACGAGGATGTCTTCTGGTCGCTCGTCGCCGAGGAGCTGGGCGCGGAGCACTTCGACCTCGCCTCCTTCGAGCCCGCCCCCTCCGTGGTCAACCTCATCCCCGGCGGCATGGCCCGCCTTTACGGCGCCTTCCCCGTCACCCTCGACGGGCGCGGCCTGCATGTGGCCTTCACCGACCCGCTAAACCCCCAGCTCGTCGAGGACCTGCGCTTCGGTCTCGACAAGATCATCGTCCCCGTCGTGGCCCGCCGCAGCCAGGTGCAGGATCTCATAGACAAGCACTACGGCACCAGCGCTCCGAACATTGACGAGATCTTCGGCGGCCTCAAGGACGCCGGCAAAAACGCCCCCGAAGTTGAGGCCAACTCCGCGCCCATTGTCAAGTTCGTGGACCTGGTCATGACCCAGGCCATCAAGGAGCGAGCCTCCGACATCCACTTCGAGCCCTTCGAGCACGAATTCAAAATCCGCTACCGCGTGGACGGCGCGCTCTACGAGATGGCCCCGCCGCCCGTCCACCTGGCCACCAGCGTCATCTCCCGCATCAAGGTCATGTCCAACATGAACATCGCCGAGCGCCGCATCCCCCAGGACGGGCGCATCATGACGGTGGTCAACGGCAAGGCGGTGGACATGCGCGTCAGCTCCCTGCCCACCCAGCACGGCGAGTCCGTGGTGCTGCGCGTGCTTGACCGCTCCTCCATCCAGCTCGAGCTCACCGACCTCGGCATGCCCGGGCCTTTGCGCGACTACATTGAGGACACCATCGAAAAGCCCAACGGCATCTTCATCGTCACCGGCCCCACCGGCGCGGGCAAGACCACCACCCTCTACGCCTGCCTGCGCAAGATCAACACCGTGGACAGCAAGCTGCTCACCGCCGAGGACCCCGTGGAATACGAGCTCGACGGCATCATGCAGGTGCCGGTCAACGACGCCGTCGGCCTCACCTTCGCCCGCGCCCTGCGCGCCTTCCTCCGACAGGATCCCGACCGCATCATGGTCGGCGAGATGCGCGACAAGGAGACCGCGCAGATCGCCATCCAGGCCTCCCTCACCGGGCACCTTGTGCTCAGCACCCTGCACACCAACGACGCCGCCGGCGCCATCACCCGCCTCGTGGACATGGGCGTGGAGCCTTTCCTCGTCGCCGCCACTCTTGAGGGCGTGCTCGCCCAGCGCCTGCTGCGCACCATCTGCAAAAACTGCCGCGCCCCCTACGAGCCGAGCCAGTCCATCCTCAACCAGCTCAACCTCTCCGCCGACGACATCGGCGGCAAGCACTTCTACACCGGCAACGGCTGCGACAAGTGCGGCGGCAGCGGATACAAGGGCCGCAAAGGCATCTATGAGCTGCTCGACGTGACGGATCCCATCCGCGAACTCATCACCCAGAAGGCCCCCACCCTCGTGCTCAAGCAAAAGGCCATCGAACTTGGCATGCAGACCCTGCGCGAAGACGGCCTGCGCAACATCTACGAGGGCGAGACCACCATTGAGGAGGTGCTCAAATACACCTGACGCGCGCGCCTCCCGCCAATTTTGTCAGTTCCGACACCATTTATTTATTGGACATTTTCCGCCACACCCCGGTAATCTGCATTTGTTTTAGAATTCCGCTCCGCCATCCCCTTTATGCCGAAGTTCCTATACATCGCCCTCGATCAAAACGGTCAAGAAGTCACAGGCGAACTCGACGCCGCCAACGAGGCTGAAGCCGTCAACCTCCTGCGCCAAAGCCAGCTCTACCCCACCCAGGTGGCCCAGGAGGGCAGAGGAGACGCGGCGGTCAAAAAAGCCGCCAAAACCACCGCCGCCAAATCCAAGGGCAAGACCGCCGTCAAAGCCGGAGCCAATGCCAAGGTCAAGCCCAAGACCTTGATGATCTTCACCCGCCAGCTCGCCACGCTCATTGACTCCGGCCTGCCCCTGCTGCGCGGCCTGACTGTGCTCAGCCGCCAGGAGCCGAACCCCGTCATGAAGAGCACGGTCAGCACCATCGCCGACAACGTGCAGACCGGCAGCACCTTCTCCGAGACGCTCTCGCAGTACCCGAAAATCTTCAACAAGCTCTACATCAACATGGTCAAGGCCGGCGAGCTCGGCGGCGTGCTCGAAATCGTGCTCAACCGCCTCGCCGAATACCAGGAAAAGGCCCAGAAGCTCAAGAACAAGGTCGTCGCAGCGATGGTGTACCCCATCATCGTCATGTTCATCGCCCTGGCCATCATGGTCTTCCTTATGCTGGTCATCGTCCCTCGCTTCGAAAAAATCTTCGAGGACATGCTGGGAGATAAAAACAAGCTGCCCGAACTCACCAAGTGGGTCATCGGGTTCAGCCGGTGGATGGGTGACAATGTGCTCTGGCTCGGCCTCGGCATTGTGGTCGTTGTCGTCGTCTGGAAAATGTTCGCCTCCACCCCCGGCGGAAGGCGCTCCATTGACTCAATGAAGCTCAAGCTGCCGCTCTTCGGTGATGTGCAGCGCAAGACCGCCATCTCCCGCTTTACTCGCACCCTCGGCACACTCGTCACCTCTGGTGTGCCCATCCTCCAGGCCCTGAACATCACCCGCGAGACCGCCGGCAACACCGTTGTCTCCGAAGCCATCACCAAGGTTCACGACGCCGTCAAAGAGGGCGAGTCCATGGTCGGCCCGCTGGAGGCCAGCAATGTCTTCCCGCCCATGGTCATCTCCATGGTGGACGTGGGCGAGGAAACCGGCCAGCTCCCCGAGATGCTGCTCAAGATCGCGGATGTTTACGAGGACGAGGTGGACAACTCCGTCTCCGCCCTAACCTCCATGCTCGAACCGCTCATGATCGTGCTGCTCGCGCTCGTGGTCGGTGTCATCGTCATGGCGCTTTTCCTCCCGCTCATCGAGGTCATCAAGGGCCTCAGCGCCGGGGGCTGATCCCGGAGCGTTTTCAAAAAACCGCCACCCCCGCCAACCATGAAAACCCCCATGCTGAAACACAGCCGGGCAGGCTTCACCCTGATCGAGTTGCTCATCGTCATCACCATCATCGCGCTGCTTTTTGGCCTCACCATCGGCGGTTTCACCTATGCGCAGCGCTTTGCCAACCGCAGCAAGACCGCCGCCACCATCAAGGCCGTGCAGAGCGGCCTGGAGCGCTACAACACCGAGTTCGGAGAGTACCCCGAACCGGCCAGCCCTGGTGACACGATCTCCATCCAGGACAAAACCTACACCGTCTCCGGCGCGTCCATGCTCTACCAGGCCATGAGCGGCGACGGCTATGACGCCATCAAAATAGCCGTGCCCCCCGCCAACGCCGGCAATCCCCAGTCCAACGGCCAGGTCGAAGCTGACGAGTCGAGAAACACGATGATCACCGACATGCCCAAGGACATCTGGCGCGAACTGGAAGGCCGCTTTTTCCTCATAGACGGCTTCAGCAAGCCCATCCAGTACGTCAAAGCGCTACCCCAGAACCTCACCGGGGGCGCGGGCGCGAACCCGACCACCATCAACACCCATTATGATCTCTGGTCCTATGGCGAGGACGAGGAAAACACGATGTCCACATCCATCGAATCCAATGCAGGAGGCCCTCTCAGGCAGGCCAGCGAGAAGTGGATCAAGAATTGGTGACGCTATCCCGGCGCCTCGCCACGCGGCGCCCGGGGGGCCTCACTGCAACTGCGGCGCGCCCGGTGTCATGGCCGCCTGATGCGTCCGCACAGCGTCCTGGATGCGGGCGATGACATCGGGATGAGTCGCAGCCATGTCCCGCTTTTCCGAAGGGTCCAGCCCCAGGTGGAACAGCAGCGGCCTCTCATGCGCCTCCGCTTTCGGCTGGCCATAGCCGGTCTGCGTCTTGAAGTGCGCTTTCCATTCCCCCAGCCGGCAGGCGAAGATTTGATCGCCGCGGTAATAGAAGAAGGGCCGCTCCGGCAATGAACGCCCGGCAAAGAGCATGGGAGCCAGATCAACACCATCGAGGGTGACACCAGCGGGCTTTTCCACGCCCGCCAGAGCCAGCGCGGTGGGAAACAAGTCCATCATGTGCGCCACAGCGCTGGTCACGCCCGGCTGGACGCGCCCGGGCATCCACGCGATGCCCGGCACGCGCATCCCGCCCTCCCAGGTGCTGCCCTTCCCGTCTTTGAGCAGACCCGCGCTGCCGCCCTGGCTGCCCATGATGAGCCAGGGGCCGTTGTCGCTGGTAAAAAAGACCAGCGTGTTCCCCGCCAGCCCCTCTTTTCTCAATGCGTCGAGGACTTGTCCCGTGCTCCAGTCAAGTTCCTCGACCGCGTCCCCGTAAATGCCCGCCCTGCTCCTGCCTTTGAATTGCGGTGAGGCGAACATGGGCACATGCGGGAAGGTGTGCGCCAGATAGAGGAAAAAGGGGCCGCCCTTCTTCTCCGTGATGAATTTGACCGCCTCCTCCGTGTAGCGGCGGGTCAGCGTCGTCTGGTCCGCCGGCTGCTCGACCACTTTGCCATCGCGCATCAGCGCCACATTCCATCCGTCCTGCGGTGGATTCGGCGAGCCGCTGGAGCCTTTCGGCAGGCCGGGGCGCCCGTCCATGTCATTCGAGTATGGCAGGCCGAAGCTGCTGTCGAACCCGTGCTCCAGCGGACGTCCGCCCTCATGAATGCCGAGGTGCCACTTGCCCACATGCGCCGTGGCATAGCCGCGCGCCTTGAGCGCGCGCGCCAGTGTCACCTCCGACTGCGGCAGCCCGCCCTTGGAGTTCGCAAACAATACCCTGCGCGCCCCCGGTGTCTCGCACATGCCGCTGCGGATGGGGTAACGCCCGGTCAGGAGCGCCGCGCGGCTCGGTGTGCAAACCTCCGCCGCGGAGTAAAAATCCGTGAATCTCAGCCCCTCCGCAGCCATGCGGTCCAGGTTCGGGGTGCGGATCACCGGCGATCCCTGGCAGCCGAGATCGCCGTATCCAAGATCATCGGCAAACAGAATCACCACATTCGGCGGTGCGGCGGGAAACTTGACCTGACTGAATGCGGCAAAGACGCAGGTGTAAAGAATGAGACGCGGCAGGAGCTTGGGCATGATCGCTGATAACCCATCCCGGTTCATTGATCTTGCGGGAATATGCCGCGCCCTGCGAAGGCGCGCTACGATGCCTTGTCTCGCTGGAACAGATAAATGCCCTCGGCACACGCAAGTTTTTCAGATTTCCCTTTGACCCCGCACCTGCATGGACAAGCGTGGCGGTGCTATGAATCTTTTCATCTCATCCTCCCGGGTTCTCGCCGCTTTGATCTTCATGCAAGCCGTGCTTCCGCTCGAAGTGGATGCCAAAAGCGGCGAAGAACTGAGGGCAATGTACACCAAGTTCTTGAAAAAAGAGGGTTATCAACCCGAAGTGGATGGTGATGGCGACGTGGTTTTCAAACACGAAGGCAAAACCTACTTCATTGATGTTCACGATAAGGACTCGGAGTTCTTCATGATCGCCCTTCCCAACATCTGGCCGATTGAGAGCTCCGTGGAGCGCAGGAAGGTTCTCGCGGCCGCTGATGAGACAAATCAGGAGACCAAAATGGCCAAGATTTACACCAAGGGCGACAACGTCTGGGTCACAGCGGAGTCATTCGTCGCCATCCCGGAGGATTTTGAAGACGTTTTCAAGCGCATGTTGAGCTCGATTGTCACGGCTGTGGACTTGTTTGCGGACAAGATGCGGGAGTAGCTCACCCGACCTGGAAAACCGGCGCTTCCACATCTCATGCTCCCCATGCCGGACGCGCGTCACTGCAACCGGTAGAAACCATCCGGATTGTAAAGCCAGTAGGCGTCGAGGGGATTCAGTCTTGGCAGCAGGGCGATGGGTTTGCCGCGCTCGTCGTTCGACTCGATGATCTCCGTCTGCGGCGGCATGCCGGGCAGGCGCGGGGCGCTGGTGGTCGAGGCGGTCTGCTGGCTGTCGGGGTGGCGCAGCAGGGAGGTCTCCTCAATGTCTTCGACGATCTCGTCCACCCACTTGAGTTTGCGCGCGTTGTCGGCGAACTCGCTCCAATCCCCGGTGGACGCCTCCTGATACATGCGGGCGATGAACTCCTCCCGGGTCAGCCCCATCTTTTCCGCCACCGGGTCGGCAAGACGACGCCACCATTCCTCAAGCTGCTTCACATTTTCCCGGTGCTGGGTGAGGTTTCCGGCGACGCCCACGGAGAGCTGGTGGTGAAGCAGGATGGCGTTGGGATAGGCAAAGGATTTTTTGGAGACGGTGGTGATGCAGGCGGCCATGCTGGCGGCGAAGGACTTCACCACGGTATGGACGGGCGCTTTGGAGCCGTGCATGGCTTTGATGATCTTGTAGCCCGCCATGACACTGCCGCCGGGGCAGTCGTCTATGACAATGAAGATGGGCGCCTCCGAGTCGCGGTTGTTGAAGTAGGCGATGCGGTCGGCGATGTGGTCCGCGGTCTTGGCGGTGATGACGCCATTGAGCGCAATGCGGCGGTCTGATATGACCAGCTTGCCACCCTGGTGCGGGTCCTTGAGATACTCGGGCGCCTTGCCGACGGCGTGAGTGCGCGCCTCGGCCTCCTTTTGCTGGAGCTCGATCTGGAGCGTGATCTCGCTCGTCCTGGCGCGCACCTCGTTCTCCTTTTTGCGCATCTCGAAACTTTGCAGTTCGACCTCGTTCTTCGCGATCACAGCCTCGAGCACGAGGCGCTCGCTCTTGCGGCGCAATTCCAGCAGCTCGGGATCATCAGCACTGCGGCGCTTGATTTCAGCCAGGTCCATGCGCGTCTTTAAATCCTCCATCTGCGCCTGGATCTCCGCGACCGCGCGTTTTTGCCCGGCCAGCTTTTCGTCCAGCCGCGCCTGCTCCAGGGCGAGCTGCGCGGTGATCTTGCTCCTCTCGGCTTCGAGACGCGCTGTCTCCGCCTTGAGTCCGGCCAGCGGGTCGGCGGGTTCGTCCTTTTTGGATTCCACGGCGGGCGCGTCCACCGGCTTTTCCTCAGCGCCAGTGAGTGTGGAGAGGCTGCAAAACAAGAGCGGCAAAAGAAGGAGATGGATTTTCATCGCGCCATTAAACGGCGGGAGCCGGGCGCTTTCAGCAGGAATTCCCGCCGAGGCAAAAACAGCGCTCGCGCCGGCGGATGAAAGCCGCCGTCCGCTGCATCGTTCCTTTGCGCCTGCCACCGGTTCTTTTTCATGAAACTTGCCGCATCTCTCCTCGCCGCCGCCCTGGCCTTTTCCTGCTCCCTCTTGGCGCAGGAAAAACGGCCCAACGTCCTCTTCATCGCCATTGATGATCAAAACGACTGGATCGGCCATCTCGGCGGCCACCCCCTGGCGAAAACACCGAACCTCGACAAGCTGGCCGCGCGCGGCACCACCTTCCTCAACGCGCACTGCAACGCCCCGCTCTGCAACCCCTCCCGCACCAGCCTGCTGCTGGGCCTGCGCCCCACCACCACCGGCATCTACGGACTCGCCCCCTGGTTCCGCACCCTGCCCGAGTGGAAGGACCGGGTGGCCCTGCCGCAGCACTTTGCCAACAACGGCTACCGCACTGCCGCAACGGGCAAAATCTACCACGGCGGCACCGGCGGGCGCGGCGCGGGACCAAAGGCAAGGGCCAGGGGCGGCGACCAGGGACCACCCGAATTCCAAGTCTCCGCGCCCTATGGCGGCGTGGGCACGAAGCCGCCGAAAAAACTCATCCCTCCAACACCGATGGGTGACCATCCACTGATGGATTGGGGAGTTTGGCCGCTGGACAATGACGACACGCAGAAGGGCGACTATCAAGTGGCCTCGTGGACCGTCGAGCAAATCAAAAACGCGCCCAAGGACCAGCCCTTCTTTCTCGCCGCCGGGTTCTTTCTACCCCATGTCCCCTGCTACGCCACGCAGAAGTGGTTCGATCTTTATCCCGACGACGACAGCGTGCTGCCGAAGACCCTGGAGGGCGACCGTGACGACACGCCCCGCTTTTCCTGGTACATCCACTGGAACCTGCCCGAGCCGCGCCTCAAGTGGGTGAAGGAAAACAACCAATGGCGCAACCTCGTGCGCAGCTACCTGGCATGCACCAGCTTCGTGGACGCGCAGATCGGCCGCCTGCTCGGCGCGCTCGACGAGGCCGGCATCGCCGACAACACCATCGTCGTCGTCTGGGGCGACCACGGCTGGCATCTGGGGGAAAAAGCCATCACCGGCAAAAACACCCTCTGGGACCGCGGCACCAAAGTCCCGCTCATCTTCGCCGGCCCCGGCGTCACCGCCGGCCAGCGCTGCACCCAGCCCGCCGAGTTGCTCGACATTTACCCAACGCTCGTCGAACTCGCCGGCGTCCCCGCGCGCGACGACCTGGAGGGCCTCAGCCTCGCTCCCCAGCTCAAGGACGCCGCCACCAAGCGCGAACGTCCCGCCATCACCAGCCACAACCAGGGCAACCACGGCATCCGCAGCGAGCGCTGGCGCTACATCCAATACGCCGACGGCAGCGAGGAGCTCTACGACATGCAGGCCGACCCTCGCGAATGGCATAATCTCGCAGGCAAACCCGAGCACGCCGCCGTCATCGCCGGGCACAAAAAATGGCTGCCCAAGGTGGACCTGCCCCCCGCTCCGAACAGCGCCAGCCGCGTGCTCACCTACGACAAGGAAACGGACACCGCCATCTGGGAAGGCGCCCCCGTCAAACGTGGCGACCCCATTCCGGATTGACCCGCGCGCCCGCCAGCGCCTGCTCCAGCGCCCGCCAGGCCAGCATGGCGCACTTCACGCGCTGGGGGAATTTTTGCACGCCTTCGAGCAGTTGCAGCTCGCCCAGGGCGTCCTCGTCACGCACCGCGCCCTCGCCCGTGACGACATGGCGGAAGTCCTCGATCATGGCCGCCGCCTTCTCTTTGGTCAAACCCTTGACCTTCACGGTCATCATGGAGGCGCTGGCCTGGCTGATGGCGCAGCCCTGGCCGCTGAACTTGATGTCCTCAATGCTGCCATAGGGAGAAAAGCGCACCCACAGGTCCACCTCGTCGCCGCAGGAGGGGTTGTCGCCATGCGCGTGAGCGCAGTCCCCGGCTAGCTCGCCGTAATTGCGCGGATGGCGCGAGTGGTCGAGGATGACTTGCTGGTAGAGATCGCGGAGGTCGTCGGAGATGGGCATGGACGGAGGGGACGAATGGCGCGCGTTGAGCGGGGGAGAAACTTGAAAAATCAAAAATCGGACCGATTGCCCATTGCCCATCGCCTCTGGGCTGGCCTGGATCCCACAACGCCCTCATTTTCCCGTCTTGAACCGCGCGTCAGACTGCCGGATAATCCGCGCCAATGTCCGACCCCAGCCGCACACCGCCGGAAATCCGCGACCATGAGACCCTGCGCATGATCGGGCGCGGGGCGTATGGGGAAGTGTGGATGGCGCGCAGCGTCACCGGCGCGTTGCGCGCGGTGAAGGTCGTGTGGCGGGAGGACTATGACCACGCGGACTCCTTCGAGCGCGAGTTCGAGGCCATCAAGCATTACGATCCCGTCTCACGCAAGCATCCCGGCCTTGTGCCCATCCTCCAGGTCGGACGCAGTGACGAGCAGGGCTTTTATTATTATGTGATGGAGCTCGCCGACGACCTGGAGCGCGGGCGCGACATCAAGGCGGAGACCTACAAGCCGCACATCCTCGGCCTGCAAATGCGCAGGCAGAAACGGCTCAAGGCGGGGGACTGCCTGAAACTTGGCGCGAATGTGGCCGAGGGGCTGCACCACCTGCACCAGCACAAGCTCATTCACAGGGATGTGAAGCCCTCCAACCTCATCTTCATAGACGGGCAGTGCCGGCTGGCGGACATCGGCCTCGTGGCGCTCATGGGGCAGCGCAGCTTCGTCGGCACGGAGGGCTTCGTGGCGCCGGAGGGGCCAGGGTCGCCGGAGTCGGACATCTTTTCCCTCGGCATGGTCCTCTATGAGGCCAGCACCGGCAAAGACCGCCTGGATTTCCCCGACATCCCCTCCTGCACCGAGACGGGCGACCAGCTCGAGGACTGGCAGCGTCTGCACAAGGTCATCTGCCGCGCCTGCGCCCCGCGCGCCAAGGACCGCTACTCCAGCGCTTGGGAAATGGCTCTCGACCTGCGCGGCCAGCCCCTGCCCTCCCGCCGCGCTGTGTGGCAGTGGGCGGCGGCCGCCGTCGTCACCCTGGCGCTCGCGGTCGGCTTTGGCATGTGGCTGGCTATGCGCGAAGGCGGCGCCCTGGTGGCCGTGCAGAGCTCCACGCCGCTGCTCACCATCAGCACCGAGCCGCCGGGTGCGGAGGTCTTTGCAGGGGAGAAATTGCTCGGCGTCACGCCCCTGGAGATCAACCCCGAGGAGGGCGTCTCCGTCATCTACCAGCTCCGCATGACGGGCCACAAGCAGATGGAGCTGGAGCACATCGCCACCCGCGCCCAGCCCGCGCGCTTTGACGTGAAGATGGAGGCCACACGCCTGCCCCAGCCGGGCGAGCGCTGGACCAACAGCCTCGGCATGACATTCAAGCCGGTGCTCAACGGCCACACCACCACCGAACCCGTGCAGATCAAGCATTTCAAACGCTTCCTCGACGACACCGGCCGCTCCTTTGAAGGCCGCGTCGTGCGCGCCGGCCAGAACAAGGAGAGCGCGTACTTCATCGTCGCACCGATCGGCGACGCCGAGGCCTTCCGCTTCTGGCTCACCGAGGAGGACCGCCGCGCCGGGCACCTCAGCCAGGAGCATCAATACCAGGTCGAACCCTTTTATTATGTCGAGACAGGCGCCAGCAGCGAGGACATGCCCGATGACCGCGACTCCACCGAGGGCGCAAGCCAGGAGAGCCAGGACTGGCAGGCCTTCAATTTGCGCGTCGAGCGCCAGTCCTACGGCAGCGTCGTCATCCGCACCATGCCGGAAAAAGTGCGCGTGTTTCAGCATGAGCAATTTCTTGGCTACACACCGCTGGAGCTGCCGCGCGTGCGCAGCGGCAGCGCCGAGTACGACCTGCGGGAGGAGGGCTTCTCCGATGTCATCCTGGAGGGCGAGGTGCGCCCTGGAGAGCTTTTGGAGCTCTTCGCCGACATGCAGACGCGACAGGCCGTCACCTTCGGACGCGAGTGGACCGCCAACAGCCTCGGCATGCGCCTCGTTCCGCTGGGCGAGTCCGTCATGATCGCCGCCACCGAGACGCGCCGGCGCGACTACCTGGAATTCGCGAAAGCCGCCAATCGCCGCCGGCCCGGAAACCTGGACGCCGACGGCCGCGGCGCCACCCAGCCCGTCGTCAGCGTTGACCGCGAGGAGGCGCGCGCCTTTTGCGCCTGGCTCACCGAGCGCGAGCGCAACTCCGGCCTCATCGGCCCCGCCGACACCTACCGTCTGCCCACCGACGAGGAGTGGAGCCGCGCCGTCGGTCTGCCGCTGGAGCGCGGAGTCACCCCCGCAGAGCGCAACGGGCGCATTCGCGGCATCTACCCCTGGGGTTTTGACTGGCCGCCGCCGCCGAAAACCGACAACTTCGCCGACATCGGCGCCATGCGGAAAGGCAACCTGGAAAACATCATCCCCGGCTACGAGGACGGCTTCCCCCAGCTCTCGCCCGTGGGCGCCTTCCCCGCCAACGAGCGCGGCATTCTCGGGCTGGCAGGGAATGTCTCCGAATGGGTGGACACCGACTTCGACAACGGCAGGAAAGCCGCCGCCGGCAGCAAGGCCGTGCTCGCCACCGCGCGCGGCGGGAACTGGCGCAGCGCCAGCGCCGACGAGCTGCTCGCCTCAGCGCGCGCGTCCCACCCGGCGGACCACCGCAGCCCAGCGCTCGGCTTCCGCGTCGTCCTCGGCAGGAGCCGCTGAAAAATGCGCCTGCGCATTTGCCAGCGCGCGCCTTTCAGGCCAGGGAAACCCGTCATGAGCGCAGAAGAAATCCCCACCATCGAGACCCGCGAGGAGGTCATGTTTTTCGACACCGACATCGGCGGCGTCGTCCACAACATCGCCTACCTGCGCATGATCGAAACCGCGCGCACACGCCTCGCGGCCAGACTTGGCATGAAGCTGCGCGACATGGCGCGCACCCAGGTCTATCCCGTCGTCGTCCGCACCGAAATTGACTACCGCAAGCCTGCCACCCTCGGCGACGAACTCGTCATCACCGGCAGACTCGACCGACTGGAGCGCGTGCGCTTCTGGGTGGCCTTCGAAATCCGCCGCGCCGGCGAGGACGCCGTGCTCATCACCTGCCGCCAGTCTCTCGCTCTCGTCCAGATGCCGCAAGGCCGGCCCCTCCGCCTCCCCGAAGACTGGACGGTGAAATACGCCCCGGTCTTTTTGAAATGATAAGGGATGGGGCGCCGGTCCATGCGATCCCCCCCCTGCCAACCGTCCCTTCAGCGCCCGTCTGGCAGCGGCACCTGCACCGGGTGCATGAGGTAGGCGATCAAATCGCGCACCTGATCGGCCTGCAGCGCCAGCAGCAGGCCCTCCGGCATCATGGACATGGGGGAGGTTTCCGTTTTCGTGATCTCGGCGCGGTCCAGCGTCAGGGATTCGGTCAGGGTGCGCAGCGTCACGGTGCGCTCGTTTTTTTCCGCGATGACGCCGCTGAGGATGCGGCCATCCTTGAGCGTGAGGACGCTCATGCGGTAGTCCGCACTGACGACCGCGCTCGGGTCGGCGATGTTTTCCAGCAGGTAATCCAGGTTGGAGCGTCCGCTGCCGGTGAGGTCGGGGCCGATCTTGCCGCCCGTGCCATACAGCATGTGGCAGGCGCCGCAGAGGGCGGAGTAAAGCACGCGCCCCTGGCCAAGGCTGGCCTTGGCGAGCACCTCCGGCTTCAGGTCAGCCTTCAGCTTTTCGATGAGCTGTTTTTTATCGGCAGCGGACTCGCGCAGCTCGCCCCAGGCCTCGACGAGCTGTTTGGAAAGAGACTCGTCCTTGAAGGAGCGGATCTGGCGGGCGTGAAAGGCGCTCAGCTCGGTGCGCGGGATGCGCCCGGCGGCCATCTCGGCCAGCATGGCCTGTGCGAAGGCGGGGCGTGAGACGAGCGTGTCCATGATGCCGCCGGGGAATTTGCGGTAGTTCTTCGCGAGCTGTCTGCCGATCTCGGGATCATTGAAGAGCGCCAGTCCCCGCGCCGCGGTGGTGTTGAGGCCGCGCACCTCGATCAGCTTCGTGCAAACCTCGCGCAAATCATCGGGGCGGGCCTCGATGAGCGTCCTGAGCGCGGCCTCGCGCGCGGCGGGATCGGCCTTGGCATCGAGTGCGAGCTTCTTCACATCATCCAGCGCGCGGCCATCTCCGAAGAGGATGCTGAGGTCGCGGACATAGGGGGATTTGGAGGTGGAAACGACTTTGTCCCAGTTCGCGGGTTTCGGCGCCTTGCGGATGCCGCGGAAGGCCTCGGCCATGCCTTCGAGCACGTCGTCTGAGCTGTTGATGGCGAGCAGTTGGTTCAAAGCCTCCGGATCGGTCGCGAGCTTGCGGGCGATCCAGCGGTTCACTTTCGGCCACGAGCAGGAGTGGGCGATTTCGAGCAGCGCCTCAGCCTTCAGGGGGGAGATGCCGAACCAGATCATGTGTGGCAAAAACGGGTCGTTGGCGTCCTCGGTGTGAGAGAGCAAGATTGCCGCCAAATTTTGTCTCCGCGAAACTGGCAGCCGTTGCAGGGTCGAGGCAAGAGTGAGGCGGACGAGGCTCGACTTGTCATTCACAGCGGTCATTTCGAGCAGTTTCAGCACATCTGTCGGCACATGCTTGAAATAATCGGATCCAGGCATCGGACCGATAATCGTGTCCAACGGCATGAATTGGGTCAGTTCTCGAATCGCAAGCACTCGCGCGTATTCATCGGGTGATTTCAATTCTGCCTTCGGCCAAGGTTTCCGCCACGCAAAGGGCTTCTCCGGCATCTTCGGGTCCCCATAGCTGATGCGAAAAATGCGGCCGCTGGTGCGGTGGACGCCGGTGGATTCGTGGCATTCGCCAGTGTCGCTCCAGTCGAGGATGAAGCCGCTGCCGTCGGGACCGGTGCTGATCTCGATGCCGCGGAACCAGGGATCGTCGCTGAGGAAGACATCCGGCTCGTGTTTGCCGACATAGCCGCTGCTGCTGCGCTCCAGACGCTCCACATTGGCGCGGCGGCCATGCATGTTGAGGGTGAAGAGCTTGTTGCGGAATTGCTCCGGCCATTGGTCGGCCTTGTAGATCATCATGCCGATGTGGGCGTGGCCGCCGCCGAGGTGGTTGGCCTTGCCGTCGCGCGAGTCGCTCCAGGCGCCGGTGCGGTCGTAGTGGTAGTGGTCGGCGATGGTGTCGAGCTTTTCATAGATGAGCGGGTTTGGCGTGTTCGAGTCCACCAGATGCGCGCCGTGGATGAGGTGCCAGAGGTGGCCGGTGACGGTGTTGATGAAGAACATCTCGCCGTTCGCATCCCAATCGTGGCCCCACGGATTCGTGGTGCCGTGCGTGAGCACTTCGACGATTTTCTTTTCGGGATGGAAGCGCCAGATGCCGCCTTTCATCGGCACGCGTTTGTCATCGGGTGTGCCGGGAACGCCGAGGTTGCCGGGGCAGGAGTGGCCGCAGCGTCCGTAGAGCCAGCCATCCGGGCCAAAGCGCAGGCCGTTGGCGAAGTTGTGGTAGTTTGCCTCCGCCACGGTGAAGCCGTCCAGCACCACCTGCGGCGGGCCGTCGGGGATGTCGTCGCCATTCGCATCCGGGATGAATAGCACCTGTGGCGGGCACATCAGCCACACGCCACCGCGGCCGACCTCGACGCTGGTGAGCATCTGCACGTCTTCAGTGAACACTTTGCGCGTCTCGGCGATGCCATCCCAGTCCTTGTCCTCCAAAATGATGACGCGATCCTTCAGCGTGAGGTCGAAGCGCTTCGCGCGCTCGGCATAGGTGTAGTTTTCCGCCACCCACATGCGGCCTTTCGCATCCCAAGCCATCGCGATGGGATTCTGCACGTCCGGCTCGGCCGCAAAGAGCGTGGCTTTGAAGCCCTCGGGCAGCTTCAGCGCCTTCAACGCCTCCTGCGGCGACATCGGCGAGGGATTGCCAGGCTCGCTGTTGTAGGGCGCGGGGAAGTCGGAGCTGAAAGCGGTGGCGTGAAAAAGGACGAGGCAGGAAAAAAGCAGGCGCATGAGGCTGAAACTGGCGTGTTGACAGAAGATAAACAAACCCGGCATCGCCATAAAAGCCAAATCCAGTCCGCTGGACTCATGGAGTGCCGGAGCATGGAAACGCCATGACTTCTAAACTTCATCAAGCCAGGAAAAGAATCACAAATCCTGATGACGCGAGCTACCACCCAGCTTCACACAAAAGCAGGCCGCATAAGAGACACGCCGCGTGCCAATGCACGAAAAGCGCGGCAGAACCGTGTTCAGAAACAACGCCTGACGATGCCTTTAGCAACACTTCGCTTCACGTTGGAGGCCCCGTAGAATCAAGGCTCCAGCTACTTTCATCTTGACGCGTTTTCTTCAAAGAAGCGGTCCATTCCTTGCGGTATTGGCGCAGATGCTAAAACTGGCGCTTTTTTCTCCGCCCCCACTCCCAGGCGTGCGAGCGCTCGGACTGATCTGCAAGCCAACACTGGAGAACTCTTGACGGTACATTTGAAATGAAGAAAGCACGGCAAACCCTGAAATACTTTTGCGCAGCCCATGCGGCGAGTTCATGAACGCGCTTCTTTTGTCAGGCAGTTGCCTGACGCCGCTTCCCCATTTTTCGCGACCATGGGATGGCTGCGGGAGAAAACACCGCGCCTTGGAAAGTGGCGCTGATCCGCAGAGACGTCGCCGGCTTCACGCCAACGGGAGCGCACGCACGCTCGGCCCGTCCACCCAGCGCGGCGGGATCATGATCTGACGCGGCACCTCGGGCACGCCGTGCTCGTGCTGGGAGAGCTGCGTGACGATCAGGTCCACCGCGGCCGCCGCCAGATGATCCCGCTGCTGGTAGATGCCGGCGAAACCGCGCATCCTCGGCGTCCAGTCATGCGCCACAAAGCAGATGTCCCCCGGAATGCGCAGACCGAGTCTTTTCAGCCAGCCGGGCACATGCGCGTCGAAAGAGATCACCGCGTCCGGCCTGTGCCGGCGCATCCATTCGGCGAAGGGTTCGAAGCCCCGGCTGATGTCATTGTCTGGAAACAGCAGCAGCGGCACGCGCTGCTCCGGATACAGGTCCTGCTGCCAGTGAAAAAGACCGCCGCTGTAGCCGAACTGCGAGCGGTTCACGATCCATTTCGTCACTGCCACACCGATCCGGCGGCAGCCCCGACGAGCCAGCTCCCGCGCCGCCGTCTGGATGCCCAGCGTCATGTTTCCCGCGCACATGTGCAGCGCGGGCGAACTCATCGCATAACCAAAAGTCACCGCCGCGAAGGGCGCGTAATCCAGGCGCGAGCACGGAAGCTGCGTGCTCTGCGGCGAGACGATCACCGCCTCGATGCCGCGCGCGTGCAGGATCTTTTGCAGTCGCTTCGGCGTCAGACCGTCCCTGCCGAGAAAAAACTCCTCCACCGCGTAGCCATGCCCGTGAGCGCGCCGGCGGATGTCCTCCACCTGAACATATTGATAGGCGGGACTCAGCAGGCCGTCCTGCGGCACATGCTCGCGGATGACCGCGATCACCGCGCGCACGCGCTTCTGCTTCCTTGCCCGCACCGCCTGCATCATCCGCGCCAGATGCGGATCGGGACGGTAGTTCAGCCGCTCCGCCTCGCCCAGCACCAGCTCGCGCTTTTCCGCGGAAACCCTGGGCGCTCCGCGCAGCACGCGCGACACCGTCATCATGGACACTCCCGCCGCGCGGGCGATGTCTTTGAGCGTGGCGGGGGATTCGGCGGACATGCGCGTTGACTGGAGGCGGGGTTGGAGGATCGGCAAGCGGCGCATGACCGCGCCGGCGCGGGGGGGTCACAGCCTTTTCGCATTCACCGGCGAATCCGGGGGCAAGGCGCGGGCGCGCCCTTCGAAGAGTGCGCGCAGTCGCCCCATCGCCGCCACGGCTTCGGCGTCGGGGTTCAGGGCGCGGTTGCGAAACTCCCGCGGATCATCCCCGTGATCGTAAAGCTCCAGGCCCTCCTTGCCGCCGTTCCACTCCGTGTAGCGCCAGCGCTCCGTGCGCACCGTGCGGCCCATCACCTGCGCGGGCAGGCGGTCATCCGCGGGCCGTAGAATCTGGGTGAAAGCGCCATGATCCCAGGCGCGCGCTGGATCATCAAGCAGCGGCACCAGGCTGCGCCCGTCCAAAGGCGTCGCCGGCTTGAGTCCGGCCAGATCCGCCAGCGTGGGATAGATGTCCACGAACTCGACGACGCGCCCGCACACACGTCCGTTGCCCGCGCGGCCCGGCGCGCGGATGAGCAGCGGCGCGCGCGCGCCCTCCTCGAACAGCGTGCGCTTTTGCCACACGCCCAGATGCTCGCCCAAATGGTACCCGTGGTCGCTCCACAGGACGACGATGGTATTCTCCGCCAGCCCCAGCCGCTCCAGCGCGTCGAGCACGCGCCCCACCTGGGCGTCCACAAACGACACGCTGGCGCGGTAAGCCTGCAAAGCTCTGCGGCAGGCCAGCTCGTCCAGGCCATAGTCAGGCACGGGATTGTTGTGCGCGAATGCCGCCACCGGGATGTCCGCCCGGTCATCCGCCGGCGCATCGGGCAGGCGGATGGACTCCAGGGGATGCATTTCGAAATACTTTTTCGGCGCGACAAACGGCGTGTGCGGACGGAAGAACCCCACACTGAGGAAGAACGGGCGGCCCGCGTGTTTTTCCATCAGCGCGATTGCCTCCGTGGCGATCATGCCATCCGTCTGCTCCTCGTCCGCCCCGTCGGCGGCCAGCCAGCTCAGCGCCGCGCTGACCGGCTTCTCCGGAGTGGGATTGATGATGAGCGCCTCGTCATGCGCGTCGCGCCCCTTGGGATTGACCACGACATCCCATGAGGGCCTGTCATCCAGGCCGTCGGTGCCGATGCCTTTGGGCACATCGTAGTGGTAGATTTTGCCGGCGCGCGCGCTCAGCCAGCCGTTTTGCCGGAACAGTTGCGGCAGCGTCACCACATCCGGCAAAGCCTCGCGGAAATGCCGGTCCAGATCATAAACTTGAGCGGCATCCGGCCTGCGTCCGGTGAGCAGGGACGCGCGCGCGGGATTGCACAACGGCATCTGGTTGTAAGCGCGGTCAAAACGCACTCCCGAGGCCGCCAGCAGGTCCATGTGCGGCGTGCGCGCCCCCGCCGCGCCGTCGCAGCCCAGCGCGTTCCCCAGATCGTCTATGGCGATGAAAAGCACATTCATCCGCGCCTGCAGAGAAGCGTGGAAGGCGAGACACAAGCACAGAATGACAGCGCGCATGAGGTCCCGTTTTACAGCAGATGCGTCGTCTTGCCAGCCCGGAGATCGGCCCCTCCGGCGCCGGGTTGATTGGATGGGATGAAGTTCGCGAACAATGGGCGATGGCATTCACGTTGAAGACAGGGTTGAAAGTCTCCCCTCTCCATCTGCTGTCCCTATGCATCCTGACCGCGCAGGCAAAACCGCCTGGCATGGAGGAAGGGCGCGCGCATTGGGCCTTTCAGCCGCTGTCGCAACCGCGGCCGCCGGAGGTGGCGCAGGCTGGATGGCTGAGAAATGACATCGACCGCTTCATCCTCGCCAAACTTGAGGCTGCGGGATTGCAGCCCTCGCCGGAGGCGGACCGCGCGGCATTGATCCGCCGTGTGACGCTCGATCTGACCGGCCTGCCGCCCTCGCCCGATGAGGTGGAGGCGTTTGTTAATGACGACTCGCTTCATGCCTATGAGCGGCTCATTGACCGCCTGCTCGAAAGTCCCGCCCATGGCGAGCGCTGGGGACGCCACTGGCTGGACTTGGCGCGCTACGCGGACACGAGCGGCTTTCACAACGACCTGGACCGGCCCCACGCATGGAAATACCGCGATTACGTCATCCGCAGCTTCAACGAGGACAAGCCCTACGCGCGCTTCATCGCCGAGCAAATCGCCGGTGATGAAATCGAGGGAGCGGACGAGACCTCGCTCATCGCCACCGGCTTTTGCCGCAATGGTCCGAGCAACGATGACAACATGGGCAAGACGCCGGAGGCGCTGGCGCAATACCGCGCGGACCAGATGGATGATGTCATCTCCACCACGGCTTCCGTGTTTCTGGGCCTCACGCTTGGCTGCGCGCGCTGCCACGACCACAAAACCGAGCCGCTGAGCGCCAGGGACTATTACAGCCTCCATGCCGTCTTCGCCGGGACCGAGCGTCTCGGCCTTCCCAAAGGTGCCACGGATGCCAGGGACAAGGCGGTGAGTGACGACGCGCGGGTCATGGCGCTCATTGAGACCAAACCCGACGCGCCGCCCACTCATGTGATGCTGCGCGGCCTGGCCGCCAGCATGGGGGACGAGGTTTTGCCGGCGGCGCCCGCTGTGCTTGGAGGGCGGTCTTTGAACCCAGAACGGCCCAATGGCAGGACCTCCATGCGGCGCGGGACGCTGGCGGAGTGGATCGCCTCCCCGGAAAATCCGCTCACCTGGCGTGTGATGGTCAACCGCGTGTGGCAGCATCACTTCGGCGCGGGCCTGGTCGCCACGCCGAGCAACTTCGGCCTCTCCGGCGCGGCGCCTTCGCATCCCGACTTGCTCGACTGGCTCGCCGCGCGCTTCATGGCCGGAGGCGGGCGTTTGAAGCCGCTGCACAAACTCATGCTCATGTCCGCCGCCTACCGGCAGCAAAGCTCCAGCCACGCGCGAGGAGCGGCGGCGGACCCGGCCAACACGCTGCTCTGGCGCATGAACCTGCGGCGCATGGAGGCAGAGGTCATCCGGGACGGCATCCTGGCTGCCAGCGGCAATCTGAACCCCGTGATGGGCGGTCCGGGCATCAAACCACGCATCCGTGCCGACCTGCTCGACGCCAGCCAGCGCAACAAATGGCCCGTGCTCGCGCAGGAAGGCCCCGGCGAATGGCGGCGCAGCGTTTACATTTATGTGAAACGGCAGTTGCTGATGCCCAGCATGGAGCTGTTCGACGCGCCGACAACCACGGACAGTTGCGCCATGCGCCAGCGCAGTACCGTGCCCACGCAGGCGCTGGTGCTGATGAACGACGAGTTCGTCGAGGAGCAGGCCGGCCATCTCGCGCGGCGCGCCGCCGCCGGAGCGCGCGAAGACCTGCCGCGTGTCATCGAGAGGCTGTTCATGCTCGCGCTCTCGCGCGCACCCACTGCGGCGCGCATGGAGCAGGCGCTGGCTTTTATCGGCGAGCGCGCGCTTTCCGCCGGCACGGAGGAGGCGTTGCGGGACCTCGCGCATGTGCTGCTCAACAGCAGTGAGTTTGTCTATATTCCATGACCTCATTCACCACGCGCCGCCACATTTTGCAAAAAGCCGGCGCCGGCTTCGGCTCGCTGGCCTTGCAGTCGCTGCTGGGCCGTGACGGGCTGCTGCACGGCGCAAACCCCTTGTCGCAGCGCGCGCCGCATTTCACGCCGAAGGCGAAGTCGGTGATCTTTCTTTTCATGTATGGCGGGCCCTCCCATGTGGATTTGTTCGATCCCAAACCCGCGCTGGCAAAGTGGCACGGCAAAGCCATCCCGGTCTGGAAAAAGGAGGACGCCTTCATGGGCGGCAAGACCAAAAACGTGGCGATGCGAAGTCCCTACCGCTTCGCGAGACACGGGCAGGCCGGCATTGACATGGCGGAGGTGTACCCCAATCTCGCGCGCCATGCCGACAGCTTGTGCGTGATCCGCTCCATGCATGCGGAGAGCAACAACCACGGCCCCGCGCTCTTCCAGATGAACTCAGGCTTCATCCAGGCCGGGCGTCCCAGCATGGGATCGTGGGTGACCTACGGCCTCGGCTCGGAGAGCGAAAACCTGCCCGCCTTTGTCGTCCTGCTCGACAAGCTCGGCGCGCCGGTCAACGGCGCGCTGAACTGGTCCAACGGCTTCATGCCAGCCGCGTTCCAGGGCGTGCCTTTCCGCGGCAGCGGCGAGCCGGTGGCCTACCTCACACCGCCGAAAAGTGTCAGCGCCACCCGCCAGCGAGCGCGGCTGGATCTGCTGCGGCAGTGGAACGCCGAATTCGCCGCCTCCAACCCTGCCGAGACCGAGCTGGCCGCGCGTCTGGGCGCTTACGAGCTGGCCTACCGCATGCAGATCAGCGCCACCGAATGCACCGACCTTGCCCGCGAGCCGGAAAGCGTGCGCGGAATGTACGGGCTGGATCATCCGGTCACGGCGCACTTTGGCAAAAGCTGCCTGCTGGCGCGCAGGCTGGTCGAGCGCGGCGTGCGTTTCGTTCAGGTTTACAGCGGCGGCAATGAGGGGCCGAAAGCGTGGGACGCGCACGACGATCTGAAGAAAAACCACGATCTGCACTGCGCCGAGACGGACGGCCCCATCGCCGCGCTTTTGGACGATTTGAAAATCACCGGCCTGCTCGACTCCACGCTCGTCGTCTGGGGCGGCGAGTTCGGGCGCTCGCCCGTCGCGGAGAATGGCAAAGGCCGCGACCATCATCCAAAAGGCTTCACCATGTGGATGGCCGGCGGCGGGATCAAAGGCGGGCAAATCCACGGAGCCACCGACGAGTTCGGCTACGCCGCCGTCGAAAACCGCGTCTCCGTGCCCGACCTGCACGCCACCATGCTGCATCTTCTCGGTCTCGACCACGAGGCGCTCACCTACCGCTTCATGGGCCGGGATTTCCGCCTGACTGATGTCAGCGGTGATGTGGTGAAGGGGCTGCTGGCATGAGCGCGCGGCGCGCCCGCCGCGACACTCAGCCCGCCATTTTCGCCGCCAGGCGCACAGCTTCCACCAGGCTGCTGCCGCTGGCCTTGCCCTGCCAGGCGATGTCGCAGGCGGTGCCGTGGTCCACGCTGGTGCGGATGATGGGCAGCCCCAGTGTGGTGTTCACCGCCGTGTCAAAAGCCAGCGCCTTGAGCGGTATGTGCCCCTGGTCGTGATACATGCAGATGAAGGCGTCCGTGGCGCGGCGCTTGGCGGGGATGAAGGCGGTGTCGGGCGGCAGCGGGCCTTCCACGGCGTGCCCCCTGGCGCGAGCGGCCTCAATGGCCGGGATGATGATGTCTTCCTCCTCGCGATTGCCAAAAAGCCCGTGCTCGCCCGCATGTGGGTTGAGTCCGAGCACCGCCAGCTTTGGCCGGGTGCCGCGAATGCGCTGCATGGCATCGGCGGTGAGTTCGATGACATCGAGAATTCTCTCGGGGGTCAGAAGTACTGGCACCTCATGGTAGCCGACATGCACTGTGACAAAACTGGCGCGCACCTCCGCGCTGTATTGGAACATGCAGGCGCGACTGGCGCCGGTTTTGGCGGCGAAAATTTCGGTGTGGCCGGGATAATTGACGCCTGCGGCGCGCAGGGCTTCCTTGTTCAACGGCGCGGTGGTCACTGCCGCCACCTGCCCGGCCAAAGCCGCGGCAATGCTCTTTTCCACATACCTGTAACCAGCGGCTCCTGTCCTGGCGCTGACAACGCCGGGCGTGAAATCCTCCGCGTCAAAGCCGAAGATGTCCAGCACGGCGGGCTCGTCCACGTTCGCACATTTCTCCGGCCACTCGATCTCACTGATGATTCGCTTTGGAGTAATAAGACCCGCCTGCCTGGCGCAGCGTGCCAGCAGCCGCGCGTCGCCGAAGACAACCGGCGTGGCAAAATCGCGCACCGCCTCGTTGGCGAGCAGTTGCAGGCAGACTTCGGGGCCGACCCCGGCGGGGTCGCCCATGGTGACGGCGATGATGGGTTTGGACATGTCAGAGGCAGAAATCGGATGCTCCAGCGAATCCGTCAACGCCACATGCGCCTCACCTCGTCGGCGAGAATTTCGATTCCCTCCCGCACCACAGCCTCCGGCTGGCTGCAGGTGATGCGCAGGCATTCCTGCGGATGCCGCCATTCACCGTCCATGCCAAAGGCAAAGTAATGCCCCGGCACGACGAGGACCTTGCGCGCCTTGAGACGCTGGTAAAGCTCCCCTGATGGCACCGGCGAGTCCTTGAGCCAGAGCCACAAAAAGAAGGCGCCATCCAAAGAATGCACCGCCCAGGGAACGTTGTCTCCGAGAGAATCCGCGAGTACTTGGCGGGTGAACTCGGAGCGCTTTTGATAAAAGGGCCGTATCACCTCCCGCCCCAGACGGATCAATCGGTCGTCAGCAAGAAAAGGCATGAGCATTGCCTGGCCGAGATTGCCATTGGCTAGGGAGACAATGGCGTTCATGTTCCGCAAGGCATGCACAACAGGCGCGTCCGCCACCACCACGGATGTCCGCAAGCCAGGCAGCCCCAGTTTTGAAAGACTGATGCTGAAAATCATGCCAGGCCTCCACACAGGCCGGAAATCAGTGTGAATGACGCCGGGAAAGGGATGCCCGTACGCATTGTCCAGCATCAGCGGGATGTCATGGCAAAGAGCAATTTCATAAAGCCTGTCAAACTCCTCATCCGTCAGCACATTGCCGGAAGGATTGGCGGGACAGGAAACACACAAAGCTGCAGTATCAGACGTGACGCGCAAGCGGTCGAAATCCACCCGATACTTGAACTCATGCGCACCGCGCATCTCAATGAGCGGCTCGCGTCCGGAAAGCATGTCCGCGCTCAAGCCCTGGTTCGCGTAACCGATGTATTCGGGCATCAGCGGAAAAATGACGCGCATTTTTCCGCCCTCCGTTTCACCCGCCAATAAATTGAACAGGAGAAAAAAAGCAGTCTGACCTCCTGGTAGTACAGCGATGTTATCCAAAGACACCTCCCAGCCGCATTCACGACGAAGAAAAGCCGCCATGGCCTCGCGAAATAGAGGATTCCCGCCCGGAGGATCGTAGTTTAGCAATGCGCGGTCGAGAGTGCTTTCATCGGCCAGCATTTCGGCAATACGGCTACGCCAAATTTCCTGTACACACTGAATCGCGGCAGGCTGGCCGCCGCCAAGCATTCGCATTTCTGGATGCAAAGCAAGAGCGCCCCCAAGATCGTCCATGAGTTCCTGGATGCCGCTTGGTCCGGCGAGGCGCCGCCCGGTTTGGGAAAAATCATTCATTCCAGTCATGGAAACGCCTCGACTGGACAAGCGTCAAGAATTTCCCGAAATGGCGCGCAAAGCCGATATGATTCCGGCGCGAGCATCCGAGACGCCCTTGTAAAGGGCCACATCCTCCATCATTGTTTCGAGAGAGTTTGCGATGCGTGGAGCCAACCCAGGAACATTTTCCACCAGTTTGTCAAGACGATGACAGCTCACGCGGATTCCAAATAAAATGAGTCCACATTGAAGAAGACAGAGATGCTGGTTTTCCAAACGAACCCAAACTTTGTTTATCCGGACACCTGGAGCAAGTCCTGGCAGATTCCTGGATGGATGATGATTGAGTTCAGAATCGGCGGCAGCCCCCAGTTCCAACGCTCCCAGGCGGTGAACTGCGTTAGACTGTCCAGAAAAATATCAATGGATGCCCCAAGCGTGGGGTTTAAGCCCGGAACGGGTCCATGAACTTCGAACAAAGGCCTCCCGAGTTTTTCGTTCAACGCCCACGATGAAGGGAAGACAACGGCTCCTGCCACGACACGCCACAATCCGGAAGCCCTTGAAAGCAGAGTCCAGTCAGGCACAACCTCCACCGCGAGCCTTTCAATACGAGATTCGTCAACCTCCGACAAAAGGGCAATTTCTCGCAGGGCAAGCGAAACCTGCAACGACGCATCATCACAAACGCCCAAACATCTGGACTGATTTTCTTCGACCCATTTTTTTCTTTCTTTGAGAAGTCCCCCATTCGAGCCGCGCCAATAGCTTGTGAGATCAGATCTTCGCAAGGCCATGTGCAAGCGGTGCTTTTCGTTTGAGAAAATGCGATTCCAGTCAGGCTTGGTCATGACAAATGAAGTAGCGTGCGGACGAAGACGGGTAGTTGTGCGCGTAAAGCAACAACCCCCCGC
>ERZ761609.966-NODE-966-length-28606-cov-6.554376_pt1 | contig 28606 bp, 23 predicted proteins | sample MGYA00511163_ERZ761609 | MGnify/ENA primary metagenome ERZ761609 (study PRJEB28899, sample SAMN02445070) | bioreactor sludge metagenome | biome: EBPR sludge | place: Australia: Brisbane, Thorneside Wastewater Treatment Plant | collected 2011-12-16 ... | reverse complement strand
TCTTTCTGAAGCGTTTTCCGGTCGTTACTGGCGTGTCCAGTTTTCCAATGCTTCGTCTCAGGCTTCGATTTTTTCTACGGCGGCAAGAGCGGCGTGCAGAACTTCGAGACCGGCGCCTTTCTTTACGGCGTTTTCGGAGAGGATGCGGCGCCATTGGCGGGCACCTGGCTGGCCGGTGAACAGGCCGAGCATGTGGCGGGTCATGGCGTGCAGGGAACTACCTTCGGCGAGGCGGGCGGCGATGTAGGGTTCCTAGTCTCGCACGGCGCTGGCGGCGGCGATGGGGGCCCCTTCCCTGAACAGCGCGCTGTCAACGTGGCCGAGGAGGCCGGGGGTCTGGTAGGCGGCGCGGCCGAGCATGACGCCGTCGAAAGTGGCGAGATGTTCCCTGCACTGATCAATTGTCGTAATGCCGCCATTGAGCACAATTGTCAGGCCGGGGCGGGCGGCTTTCAGCTCGGCTACGAGGCTGTAATCGAGCGGCGGGACTTCGCGGTTCTCCTTCGGGCTGAGGCCGCGCAGCCAGGCCTTGCGGGCGTGGACGGTGAAGACGGTGCAGCCGGCAGCGGCGACTTTGTCGACGAAGGTGAAGAGGGTTTCGCGCGCGGGCAGGTCGTCGATGGCGATGCGGTTCTTGACGGTGACCGGGATGGAGACGGCGGCGCGCATGGCGGCGACGCAATCGGCGACAAGATCAGGCTCGGCCATCAGGCACGCGCCGAACGCGCCGGACTGGACGCGCTCTGATGGGCAGCCGCAATTGAGGTTGACCTCGTCATAGCCGAAGCCTTCGGCGATGCGGGCGGCTTCGGCGAGCTTGGCGGGGTCTGAGCCGCCAAGTTGGAGGACGAGGGGGCGCTCGGCCTCGCTATAGCCGAGGAGGCGCTGACGGTCGCCGTTGAGGACCGCGTCGGCGGTGACCATCTCGGTCCAGAGTAGCGCGCGTTTCGTCAGCACACGGTGAAACGCCCGGCAGTGCCGATCGGTCCAGTCCATCATCGGAGCGACTGAGAATCTATAGTCTTGTTTTTTCAACATTTTTTATGTACTATCAAGGGACTAAAGCACGAACATGTGCAGTCTGTGTGCACCGATTTGCACCCTTTTGTACCGGATTTGATCTGTCTGTGCACATGGAGCGCACATAAATGTCGAGCATTTTTAGACTTCCAAAGGGTGATTGGCGCGCCCAGGTGAGACGCAAGGGTCGATATGTCTCCCAGAGCTTTGTGCGCCGCAAGGATGCTGAAGAATGGGCGCTCAAGATGGAGCGCCGGGTCGACCGGGGTGAAAGCGTCTCGAAGAACATCCCGGATGATCTCTCGACCTTCTCTCACCTGATCGACCTGCACATCGCAGACATGCTGGAAGTCGGCAAGGCATTGCGCCGGTCCAAGACCTACACGCTCGAAAAGCTGAAGGAGAAAATTGGTACTGTCAGGTTCGACCTTCTCGACCGTGAACGGATCATCCAGTTCGCGCGTGAGCGCCGCGCCGAGGGCGCAGGTCCGCCCACCATTTCGGCTGATATCTCTTATATCAAGACCATCCTCATCCACGCCTCGGCGGTCCACGGCATATCTGTCAGCCCCGAGCAGGTTGACCTTGCACGCGTCGCCCTGAAACGGCTCGGCCTTGTCGGCAAGGCGCAGGAGCGCGACCGAAGGCCAACGCAGGAGGAGATTGACCAGCTCATTGCATACTTTGATAGCAACTCCCGGCAGAAGTCTCCGATGTCACGGCTTGTGAAGTTCGCGGTCGCGACGGCGATGCGCCAGTCGGAGATCTGTTCCATCGAATGGCCTGACATGGACGAACGCCGACGCACGGTGACCGTCCGTGACCGCAAGGATCCGCGTAACAAGGACGGCAATGACCAGCGCGTACCGCTCGTTGACCTGACCGGATATGATGCCTGGGAGTTATTGATGGAGCAGCGCCGGAGCACGACGAACAAGGGACGTATCTTCCCCTACAATCCCCGCTCCATAGGGACTGCGTTCCACCGGGCCTGCATGGAACTTGGGATTGAAGACCTTCACTTCCATGACCTTCGCCATGAAGGCACCAGCCGCCTCTTCGAGGCCGGGTTGCAGATTGAGCAGGTTGCCCTCGTCACCGGTCACAAGGACTGGAAGATGCTGAAGCGCTACACCCACCTCTCCCCCGACACGATTGTTCGCATAGCCCGGGACAGGAAATTGGGATGACATGTGCCTGGATATGCCGCTCGTGCGTAGCTCCGAAAGTCATTTGTCTATAAATATAATGACAAATTTCGAAATTAGTCTATATTTTTATAGACATAAAAACTATATTCGTCTATATATAAGTAGACAATATCGTCGAAACCGTCTGCATATATATAGACAAATGAGCGTCAAAGACACGGCCCGCCGCCAGATTGCCCGCAAGATCAGCGAGTCAGCGCGCAATCCCGCAAACACATTGAGAACCCCGCCTGGGGGCTGGATTGCCAATGTTCGCAAAGCCCTCGGCATGTCCGGAACGCAGCTGGGCAAACGGCTTTCCCTGACACGTGGGCGCATTTCGCAAGCCGAGCTTGCCGAAGCCGAGGGAGGCGTGACGCTCCGCACGATGCAGGACATGGCGGAAGCCATGGGCTGCCGATTTGTCTATGCAATTGTCCCGGCGAGCGGCGAGTTGGATGACCTCATCGAAGCTCAGGCTCGCCGAAAGGCGACCAGGATCGTCAGCCGGGCCGCGACACATATGGCCCTTGAACAGCAATCGCTTAGTGCGGAGCAGAACAAGGCTGAGATTGATCGGCTCACCCGCGCGCTCGTTGCCGATCCCCCTTCTCACTTCTGGGACTAGCCATGAACGGGATCATGGATGAACCCGAAGGCGCGACGCCGCTCGATCCGGATGAACTGGAAGGTTTGAGACAGAAGCACATCACCACGCGTGGAGAGCTGAACGAACTCGAACAGGCCAATATCGAAACCGGGCTGCTCTGGCTCGCCGGCAGGCGCCAGACCGCAATCCTGACAGACGAGTTCCTGCGGGAGCTGCACAGGCGCCTGTTCGGCGATGTCTGGCGCTGGGCGGGCACCTACCGGCTGCGTGAGAAGAACATTGGGATCGATCCGCGCTTGATCAGCGTTCAGGTCCGCCAACTCCTGGGAAACGCGCAGTATTGGGCGGAAAACAAAGTCTATGCACCATTGGAAGCTGCCGCCCGGCTCCACCACGAACTTGTCAGGATCCATCCGTTCCCAAACGGAAATGGCCGTCACGCGCGCATCAGCGCAGACATTTTCCTCGCTGAGGCATTTGATCATCCGCCGGTCGACTGGGCGCGTGGCGCCGACTTAGCGAACAACAGTGCAAGGCGCACCGCATACATCGCTGCGCTGCGAGCAGCGGATGCGAATGATTTTGATCCCATACTGAACTTTGTGAATGCCTCGATGTGATGACGCAAAGTGGTAGCGTCCGGCGATATCCATCTCCGTTGATTCTGGTCACGGTATCCATGTTCACAACGGCAGGTGTTCACACCACCGAGGCTTTAATCCCATCCGGAGGAAAGTTCAGTGGCAGGCCGCGACATCGAGCAACTCATCGCGTTGGGCATCCTGCAAAAAGACGAAGCTGGCGGGCGCAGCACATCCTACTCGCCAGGCGCAGAATAGAGATCCTCCCGATGCCGCTCATCCAAAGACAGAATCAAGGTTGACGATTCTTGAAGCGGCGTTCATTCCGCCGCCTCCACATAGCAAGGCGGCATGAACGCCGCGAGCAGGATGGCTTTGCGGCAGCTAGCACTACCTGGAGCGCGCGCAATCAATCGGCGCTGAGTACTGACGGCTTGCTTCGCCTCAGACCTTTGCCTTGTTCAGCTCACGGAGAAATGGACTGCGGCACCACTATTTTTTCCGGAGCCGAACCCCATGCGCATCGCCGTTCGTGAACTCGATGCCTTCTTTGGCGAAAGCCTTGGTGATTGCGCTCAAGGTCGAAACCTTTGTCGCATCCAGACTACCTTCCATCCTCTCCAAGCGTTTGATCGTCTCGACGGACAGCTCCGCCCGTCTGGCGAGTTCCGACTGACTCCAGTTGAGCATCGCTCGGGCAGCTCGCAATTGCGCAGGGATCATAACTACCCTTTTTATGTCTTTTGTTGCACTATTTAGGTTGACACTTTCAGGGCGTTTCATTACCCATAAAGTGTAACGCCATTGCTAACAGATTCTGGTCGCGCGGACCAGTTTTCATGCACGCCTTCGGTTGTGCACGAAGTCATCGCCGACCGGGCTGACCGCACGATCAGACAGGCAGCCGCAAGCGCACGTTTTATCCGCCCGAGTGCTGCTCGGTTTTAAATGATGACTGCCAAAAGTTCGCAGGAGAATTCAGATGGCAAGGAAAGCATTGAACAAGGCCCAAGAGCCGCCGGAGCCAGCCAGAACATTCGACGACATCAGCTCAGACGCCGGGGATGCCCTGATTGATCTTAGCGGAGCACTGACGGCCGGCAGGGCCCTGGTGGACCTCACACTTGCTGATGGGGGCTCCGCAGATGCTCCTGTTCTCTACAAGAGACTGAACGCCTTGGAGTTCGTGCTGCGCCAAGCAGGTCGTGCAGAAGACATCCTGTGGGTCGCTATCGACAAAATGAGCATGTCATTCGAAGAGAAGTAGTGTGACCACGTTTCTCAAATCGCTCAGTAGTCACTCTCCAGAATTGATGAATGGCGCATCGCAAACGCAGTCACCTTCTGATCACAATAACTAATCTCCATCAACTCTACCCCCAGCTTTGTGCAGATCCTTTACGCGAAGGCGCCAACACATTTGGAAGAAACGGCACCGGTTGCTTGGACCAATCCTAGGGTCAGCTCGATCCTGACGCGGGCCGATAGGCGAGCAATCGAAGGGCGTTCCCTACCACCAGAAGAGTAGAACCTTCATGCACGAACACAGCAGGGCCGATCCCAAGGCCCAGCAACGTAGCCGGAATGAGCACCGCAACGATACCAAGGCTCACCCAGAGGTTCTGCCTTATAATTCGCCGCGTCGAACGACTAAGCCCCACAGCAAAAGGCAAGGTGCGCAAGTCGTCTCCCATGAGTGCCACATCCGCCGTTTCGAGAGCAACGTCCGATCCTGCCGCCCCCATCGCGATGCCGACTGTTGCATTCGCCATCGCCGGCGCGTCATTGACGCCGTCTCCCACCATCGCCACACCGCGACCTGCTGAGAGCTCTGCAATCTTTCGGACCTTGTCTTCTGGCATCATGTCGCCAAATGCCACGTCCAACCCGACATGTTTGGCAACCGTATCGGCAACAGCCTGATTGTCGCCGGAAATCATCATCATACGGGAAACACCCAACTGCCGAAGCTGCTCAATGACAGGCCCAGCTTCCGGTCTCGGCGTATCCATCAGGCCGATCGCTCCAAGGAAGCGTTCCGCCTTGAGAACGACCATCATGGTTTGCCCTTTTGCCACCATATCGGCCACATCTGCGGCCAGTTTTGACGGCATCTCGGGCGTATCAATGCCATCAAACATCGAAGGCTTGCCAATGATAACAGTCTCGCCGTTGACCGACGCCGATACGCCGCGTCCGGTAAGGCTCTCAAACTTTTCGGCAGTGAAAGGCCTGCTACCTAGGCGCTTCTCCGCATCACGTGCAATTGCGCGGGCCAGCGGATGATCACTCAGAGCTTCGACGGCGAGCGCTATCCCGAGCAGCTCGTCTTCAGAAACACGCTCATTGAGAGTGATATCCACCAACCGAGGCCGTCCCTCAGTAAGCGTGCCGGTCTTGTCGAAAGCGATGGCATCCAGAGCGCCAAGCGACTCCAAGGGTGCGCCGCCTTTCACAAGCACACCGCCGCGAGCGGCGCGCGCCACTCCGCTCAGAACCGCACTGGGTGTCGCGATTGCCAAGGCACACGGACTGGCGGCAACCAGAACGGCCATCGACCGATAGAAGCTCTCGCTGAAGCTTTCATCAAATACGAGCCAGCTGAATGAAACGACCAATGCCAGCAGTATTACAGCCGGCACGAAGATCTTCTCGAACTTTTTTGTAAAACTCTGAGTAGGTGACTGCCGGGTTTCAGCCTCACTCACCAATTTTACAACACGGGCCAGCGCTGTCTCGCTTGCCAGACGCGTCACCTTGATTTCAAGACTGCCGGATCCGTTGATCGAGCCGGCATAAACCCGGTGTTCAGACGGGACATTGTCGGAATTTTGTTCCGCAACCGGAATAGGTCTCTTGTCGACGGGAACACTCTCACCTGTTATTGGCGCCTGATCGACGCTGCTCTCTCCGGCAATGACGACTCCGTCCGCAGCCAATCGCTCATTGGAGCGCACGATCACGATGTCGCCCAGACCCAGCCTTGCGACCGGGATTTCTTCCTCACGGCCAGCACGTCTAATACGCGCCGTCTCAGGAGCGAGTTTTGCCAGAGCTGTAATCGCGTTGCGCGCACGGCTCATTGCATAATTCTCAAGCGAATGCCCGATACTGAACAGGAAGAGAAGCAAAGCACCCTCTGCCCACTCCCCCAGCAGGGCGGCACCAGTTGCAGCAACAAGCATCAGAAAGTCTATTTCGAACTGCCCCTTCACGAGCTTTCCGACGACTTCCCGGAGAGCGTAGTAGCCTCCAAAAAAATAGGCCATGACATAGCATGTCAGGCTGAACATTTCCCCAGAACCGGCGAACACCTTGGGCACAATCCAGCCCACCAGGAGCAACACGCCGCACGCAAGTGAAAACACCAGCTCAGCGCGCCCGGCCAACAAGCCATTGAAAAAATCGCTGTGAGCGTGATCATCGTTGTGTGAACTAGACATTCTCATTCTCCGCTAGGCCCCGCGGGTCGCCCTTCTGGGACACTCCGTACTCTGAACGCTTCTCTTGCCACCAGATCTCCTTAACCTAGTGGCCGCCGTGCGCTTCGCCATGCCCGATTTCAATGTCACTGCACCGCACACGCGCGCGCTCCTGGCCTTCTGAATTCCTGGTCGTGAAAACCGTGTCACTGAGTTTCACAACCTCCAAACTGATCGCAGGTTTTGACTCCCCGGAGGCCGTGAGGGGAAGATCATTGTGCGTCATCGTCAACGTGCTGCCGTCCATGGCCCAAACTCCAAGCGAATGCAGATCTCCGCTTTCTGAGGTGAAGATCGCGACCACACCGTCAGACATGAACAGCGTGAGAGGGCCACGTGCACAATTAGCAATATCATCGCCGCCAACCCATACGCCGACAGGTGAGGAAGCAGGCTGAGCCTGCGCCGCCAGAGGTGCGAAGCCTGTACCGAGAAGTGCAAACATGTATGCGAGTTTCATAGTGCCATTGTCTCCTGATTGATGAGCCCCAGCTGAATGAATACAGATCGGGCCAGCTGAACACTTGAGATGCAGACAGGCCGGAAGCGACTTTGCTACCGGCCTGCCGCCATGTGAAAGTTTACTCCTCCAGCCCCTCTGATCTGTACCGCATCGTCCTTGAAGCAAACGTCGGCAGGACAATCAGAGTGAGCAGTGTTGCTGTAATTAGGCCGCCGATCACAACGGTTGCGAGAGGTTTCTGGACCTCAGCGCCAGCACCGTGTGCAATGGCCATCGGGATAAACCCGACAATAGCGACCATGGCTGTTGTCAGCACCGCCCGAAGTCTGCTGGATGCCCCCTCAAGCGCCGCCTCCATTGGAGACTGGCCTTCCTGCAACCTTTCCCGGATTGCCTGCATCAGTACGAGACCATTGAGGGTCGCAACACCCGACACCGCAATGAATCCGACTGCAGCAGAGACCGAAAATGGCATTCCACGCAGCCAAAGTGCCAAGGCTCCCCCAACAAGAGCCAATGGGACACAAGCGAAGACAAGGCCGGCCTCGCGGAACGAGCCCAGTGCCATGAACAGCAGTACACCGATCATGACAAACACTGCAGGTGTCACTACACTGAGCCTTTGCTCCGCACGCTTCAGGTTTTCAAACTGGCCACCCCATTGAATGGAGTAGCCGGCAGGCAAAGTGACAGCCTCGGCAACCTTGGCCTGTGCCTCGGTCACAAAGCCACCCAGATCCCTGCCTCGAACGTTGGACTGGACCACCATACGGCGGCTGCCATTGTTGCGGCTGATCTGATTCTGACCCTCGGCCACCTGAATATTGGCGACGGATGACAAAGGCACCACAACGCCGCTTGCCGTGACAATTGGCAGGGACGCCAGGACTGCAGGGTCGTTGCGGTCGTTTTCCGAGAGACGAACCATCACGTCAAAACGCCGGTCTCCTTCGAAGATCTGACCTGCCTCACCTCCGCCAACTGCAATGCTAACGACCTCGCTGACGTCGGCTGCTGAGAGACCAAAATTGGCTGCAGCAAACCGATCCACTGAGATCGTAAGTGTGGGCATGCCTGACGCCTGCTCAACCCGCACATCAGCTGAACCATTTATAGACCGCAGTACGGCGGCCACCTGGTCTGCAGAGCGTTGCAGCTGCGCAAAATCATCGCCGTAAACGAGAACGGCGAGGTCCGTGCGCACACCCGAAATGAGCTCATTAAACCTCAGCTCAATCGGCTGACTGAACTCATAGGCATTGCCAAGCTGTTGGGAGGCTGCCTTGTCGATTCGCTCAATCAGCTCCTCTTTGGGCAGCTTCGGATCCGGCCACTCCTTCCGGTCCTTCAGCTTGATTACCGCGTCGGAGATATTGGGAGGCATTGGATCAATAGCCGCCTCAGCCGTACCCGTACGTGCAAATACGGTTTCAACTTCCGGCATTTCCAAGATGGCACGCTCAAGAGCGGTCTGCATGATCTTCGATTGCTCGAGAGACGTCGATGGAACGCGCAGAGCCTGCATGGCGATGTCACCTTCGTCCAGGGTCGGGATAAATTCCCTGCCCAGGCTCATGAACGCAGTGGCGCCCACAGCGAGAGCGGCAATCGCCGCGACAAACACTGTCACGGGCCGATCAACCGTCTGCCGTATCACCGGCACTATGCCCCTGCGAGCAATGCGGATGAGGAAGGTTTCATGCTCTTCGGCTTCACCCTGCGCGTTGATGTGAACGTTCTTCGGCTCCCGCACCATCAAAGCTGTCATTGCGGGCACGAAGGTGAAGGAGAAGATGAAGGCACCGACGAGGGCGAGCATGACTGTCGCACCCATCGGAATGAACGTCTTGCCTTCCACGCCTTCCAGCATGAGCAGTGGTGTAAAGACCAGAAGAATGATGATCTGGCCGAACGCTGCCGGTTTGATCATCTTGCGTGCAGCCGCGCCAGCGACCTCCAGGCGTTCCCTGGCCTTGAGAGTACGTCCCAGCTCTACTCGTTTCTGACCAAGCATCAGGAGCGTATTCTCGACAACGACAACAGCGCCATCGACAAGCAGACCGAAATCCAAAGCCCCGAGGCTCATGAGATTTCCGCTTATGCCGAACTTGTTCATCCCGATGACCGCAAAGAGAAAGCTGATCGGGATCATCAGAGCTGTAATTGTTGCTGCACGGATGTTTCCGAGGAGCAGAAACAGGACCGCGATGACCAGAAGCGCACCTTCGGTAAGGTTCTTCGCGACCGTACTGATAGTAGAGTTCACAAGAACACTGCGGTCCAGAACGGGCTCAGCCACAATACCCGGTGGCAGGCTGGCGCCAACTTCCTCCAGCTTCTGTGCCGCCGCCTGAGCCACTGTCCGGCTGTTGCCACCAGCAATCATGAGGGCGGTGCCGACAACGGCCTCGTGACCATCATGGCTGGCAGCGCCGAGTCGAGGAGCCTGACCAACAGCGACGGTTGCGACATCAGCGACGCGGATAACCAATCCGTTGCGATTGGCTACTGGAGCCTGGGCAAGGTCTTCAGTCGTATATGCAAGCGCATTGCTGCGTACCGTCAACGCCTCCCCTGCTCTCTGGATGAACCCGGCACCGGATTGGGTATTGGCCCGCTCGAGAGCCTGTACCAGTTCAGCAAAACTCAGTCCGTAGCTGGCAAGTCGCGCAGCATCCGGCTGTACGGCATACTCCTTGACATAGCCTCCATTGACATCAACCCCGGCAAGGCCCTTTGCCGTGCGCATGCGCGGCGTGATGATCCAATCCTGTACGGTGCGCAGGTAAGTCGCGCGGTCGAGTTCAGTCGCAAGACGATCACCCTCCGGCGTCAGGTAGGCACCGTCCGATTGCCAACCCGGCTGCCCGGGTTCTGCAAGCTTGCGCCCAGCTTCCTTCTCAAAATCGACTGTCCACATCAGGACTTCGCCGAGCCCCGTCGTGATGGGCGAAAGAGCAGGCTCCACACCTTCAGGCAAGCTTTCCCTTGCCTGTGTCATGCGCTCGGATACCTGCTGGCGCGCAAAGTAGATATCGGTCTGGTCGGTGAATATTACCGTGACCTGACTAAACCCGTTCCGAGTGAGAGAGCGAGTGCTCTCAAGGCCGGGAATTCCAGCCATCGCCGTTTCCAGAGGGAAGGTTACCTGCCGCTCCATCTGTTCAGGCGCGAGCGCCGGAGCGACCGTATTGATCTGAACCTGCCGGTTGGTGATATCCGGGACAGCATCAATTGGGAGGCGCAGGAGTTCAGACAATCCGAACCCGGCGACCATAAGCGTGATGAGTACGACGAACCAGCGGAACTGGACCGACGCCTCAATGAGGGATTTGAACATCGGTATCTCCTAGTGTGCGTGGTCCGCCTCGCCTTTGGCGAGTTCGGCCTTGAGAAGGAAAGCATTCTTGCCGGCAATTTTCTCACTGCCGGTAAGTCCCTTGACGATCTCGGTTCGGCCACTGGCCTGACGACCGAGAAGGACCGGAACTGCCTTGAAGCCTTCTTTGGTTTGCACAAATACTGCAGAACTACCGTTCACGGTCTGCACGGCGTCGCTGGGAACAAGAATACCCCCATCACTGCCCCCGGTGACTATCGACCCGGTCACAGGTGACCCGGAAGGAAGCAGCTTGCCCCCCTCTGCACGTGCGCGAACAATAGCAGCACCGCTCTGTCCTGCTCCCGCGTCGGCGGCAATGCCGGTCACAGTCGCATTGAATTCACCGGCAGGACCAGTGACCCGCATCGTGGATCCGACCTTCGCAGAGCTGACGAGCAACGGAGGCGCACTGAATACGAGTTCAACGCGCTCCGGATTGGTCACCTCGGCAACAACGCTGCCCTGTGCAAGAAAGCCACCTGGCCCCACCTGAACAGAACTGACCACGCCCGAAATGGGGCTGACAATCCGCAGTCGCCCGGATGCGTCCGGCTTTCCCGCTGCTGCCGCGCGCGCTTCAGCCGCCCGCGCTACCGCGTCAGCACTTGCCGACTCCGCTGTGAGCGCTTCGACTTCCTGACGCGCAACAATGCCCTGATCGTAGAGGTTCTGGCTACGTTGAAGCGCCTGGCGTGACGCCTGTGCCAAGGCACGCGCGGCATCTACGTCTGCTCTTACGGCGGCGGCATCACCACTGATGACGATCACCAGAGGCTGCCCCGCCTTGACAGAGTCCCCCGGCGCAACAAGCACGCGCTCAATCAATCCATTTACAGACGCGCCAACCGCCGCCCTTGCATCAATCATCGGGGTTACCCGGCCGGAAAGACGAGTTTCTGCGCCCCCACCAAGCGAGATGGATACGACTTCAATCCCGGCAGCCTGCATTTGGGCTGGCGTCAGGTGAACAGCGCCTTCCTCATCGCCCTCCTCCCCCTCAGCATGACCATGGCCGTCATCCTCCGCCTTTTCTGCAGGCTCAGGTTTTTCGTCGTGGTCATGGTCATCATGGTCGTCGTGAGCGTCTGCGTTTTTGTCGGCTGCAACAGCGCCAGCACTCTTCTTTCCTTCGCCATCATGGTCATGATCGTGCTCGTGTTCATCCTTGGCAGGACTGTCCTGCGTCACTGCGGAAGCGTCCTGACCGGAACCGCATGCCGCGACACTCCCGAGAAGCACCACGGCGGCTGCCGCGCTCATCAGGAAGTACTTGTTGGTGAAACCTGCTGGTTTGGTCATTTTTGATCCCCTTCAAATGGAGTGCGCCCTTCAAGTCGGGCAAGGTCTATTTCTGCGCCAGCGCGGGCAAGACGGGCATCAACCGCCGCCGTCCGCGCACTGATGAGTGCTGACCGCGATGTAAGGAGTTCGAGTTGCGAAATGCGACCGGACTCAAAGCCAATCCGGGAAAGCTGGTAGGCTTCTTCTGCGGACGCGACCCCGGCATCTGCGGCGGAGACACGGCTGGCGGAAGCTTTTAGCCTGGCAACGGCTGCTCCCTGCTGGGCGCGAACATCCTGTCGTGCTGCTTCGAGCCGAGCTTCCGTTGCTCGCAATTCCGCTTGGGCAGCCTGAATGTTCCCACGGTTTTGATCAAAGAATGGAAGTGGCAAACTGAAGCCAAGCGTGAACGATGTTGCATCATCCATTTGCGAACGGCGAACACCGACATTCGCCGTTACGTCGGGGCGACCGAGCGAGCGCTCGACCCTTATACGCCGCTCTGCTGCCAGCCGTTCCGCTTCGGCAGCCTTGATTGCCGGCGCTTGCTCATTGGACGGAGCAGTCAAGACTTCCGTCCGATCAAGAAGGCTATCGGCTACAGCGGTCACCGGAGAGGACAGCATGGCCATGACCGTCAAACTCACAAAGGCTGCATCCATATCTGCACGCGCTTCATCAAGCGTTGCCCGTGCCGATGCAGCCTCCGCTTCGGCCTGAACCGCGCGGAGCCGAGGCTGGCGCCCCTCCTCCACCTGAGCGAGCGATGCGTTGGTGTCTGCGAGCGTAAGTTCCAAGGCCTCTTCAGCGAGCTGGAAACGGCGCTGCGCGGCCTCGGCCTCGGCATAGACTGTTGCGAGCCGTCCGACAGCGTCTGTAACAGCAAGATCGCGCCGGACAGCTGCTGCATCCGCTTCAGCCCGCGCCGCGCCAATACGAACGCCGCGACGATTCCAGAGCTCAAGATCCTGCGACACCGAAAGGGTTGTTTCTGCGTTGCTGAACCCGGAGTAAAGCCCGGACCCGAGCACGTTCTCCGTCTCTATCCCGATGATAGGGTTTGGGCGCGCGCGCGCCTGCAAGACACGTGCACTGGCAGCGTCCTCCAGCGCAGCCGCTTCACGGCTGGCTGGGGCCTGCTCTATCTGCTCAACGAGCTGCGCGAACGGCGGAGCCGGTTCAGCCCATGCGGGCCCCATGGTTGCGGCCATCAGGCCCGCCCATGCACAGCTCACCGCGAGGCGCGGTGGCCGCATAATTTTGAATGACATGAAATTCTATTCCCAGAAAGTTGACACGAGAAGACAGCGCCGCACATCGCAGCGCAGCAATCGCGTCAGGCTCTGGGGGGCCTCTCAAGGCCATCTGGTACAAAGTGTGACCAGCTACCTGCGTACCCAATTCTGGGCATTCCTGCGTCCACAATCAGAAGCGCAAATGCAGTATCACTATCAACACGCCAAGCCATGTTGGTGTGGCTATGACCGTGGTTGCAAAGACCGTGCTTCGCCTCGCTGTCACCATGAACGCGAATGCCAGCATCCGCCCTTTCATCGGCAACCACTGCATGTGCCTGCTGGCCACCTGACACAGCTTCGGAAGAACACGCCAAGGCATCGGCTGCCGGTGCAATCACCAGGGTAGCCGCAATCATGACAATAAGAGCCATGAAAATGTTGGGCATTTTATCGAAGAACGCCATGTTCCCGATGACCTTCACAAAGACGAGTATATCGGATGTAGCACTTCATTGGTTAGCTTTCAATTTAACCGATCTGCTTCAATTCCGCACAATCAATTCATTGTCAGAGACTGGCATCTGATTGCTTACGCTTCATCTATGCGGCCTCCGTGGCGCCGTCCGAACCATCGTCCCACTTTCGCGACATACCGCTCGTAGGCATCCCCGTGTGCTGCCGTCAAAGCCTCCTCCTCGATACGGACTTGCATCATTGTCAAAGTCCAACCGGCCGCCAGGACTGCTGCGGACATAACTGTGGGGCTCCAAAGAAGTAGCGCGATCAATGCCAAGAGCAGCCCAACGAAAACCGGGTTGCGCGACCAGCTAAACAAGCCATGCGTCACGAGTTTGCCGAGCCCCTCTTCGGGCACGCCCACACGCCATGACGTTCCCATCTGCGTCTGAGCGATAGCAACAATTGCTACAGCCACAGCGAACAACACGGCAGAAAGCCATCTGACAGGTGCGGAAGAGGCCCAGTCCGCTCGTCCAAGTACGTCTTCCCAGTGCGGGACCTGCCAAGCAATTGTTGCAAGAACCAATGCGGAAATCACTGTGATCCGCCAAATCCGCTCCGCGACACCTTGGATCTCCGCATGGCGGCCAAAGCTGTAGGCATCATGGCCGGTATGACGCTTAACTGTCCTAAGCCGCAGCGCTGACATTCCGATGATCAGCATCAACCCTGCAATTGGAATCCATGACGGGGGCATTCGAGAACTCACGATTGAACGCCGCCGTCCTAAATCCTCCAGTAACTAGAGGATCAAGCGCTATTTGTAGTTTTTCCTCAAGTCGTTTCACACGAGTATTATGCTAATTCATGCTGGGGCTTTCTCGCGAACTCTCAATTGCGGATGCAGAATAGCTGCGCCATATCCCTAGCCTTGCAGATATCTGCAATCGTCGAATTCTGGTCAATCGCTGCCAAGGGAGTTGGCCGATGTTCACCATTGGTGAAGCTGCTCGGAAGACAGGGCTCAAGGTGCCAACGATCCGATTTTATGAGCAGGAAGGCCTTATCAAGCCACCGGCGCGGACAGAAAGCGGGCGCAGAGTGTACTCTGATCGTGACTTGCGCCGCCTGTCCTTTGTTCGGCACGCTCGCAAACTCGGCTTCGAGTTACCCGATATCCGTTCTCTCCTGAACCTAGCTGACCATCCCGAGCGCCCCTGCCATGATGCAGATCGTCTGGCACAGCAAAACCTCGAAGCCGTACGTCAACGGATAGAACAACTTCGAGCGCTTGAGCACGAACTAACTCGAATGGTGAGCTCCTGTGCTGGCGGCACCTCTGCGGATTGTCAAATCATTGAGTCGCTGAACGATCACACTCTCTGCTCTCGCGACCACGCTTGACGCGTCGTTGTCTCCGGACATGATTCTGGAACTCAGCCCGCCAGATCGTCCGATTGGGATAGAGTTCCAAAGCAGCTCAACAGAACTGATGCACTGGGACGATATCTTGCCGCGGCTCACCCACCTTTGCGCCCTGTAGGGCGTACTACCTCCACGCTCGCTCGCAGCACCACTTCTCAGGTCACGATGGAGTGGTCGTCACGAACGGCATCTGCATACCTCTCCTGCGTTACGCAGTACCCGCCCGCCTGCCGCAGATACGCTGAATCACAAAACCATGAAGAGCACAGCCCCCCCGCCCGCTTAGAAGATGGATACACCGTCAATGCAGAACAAAGTCAGGTAGCGTTCGTCGGCACCCCCAAAAGGGATGGCGCCAGCCGAAGCTGCAGCAAATGCTACGGGATGCGCAAAACCCGGCGTCTCGAAGCCGTACAACGGGCGCCGAAAAATCGATGTGCAGACAAGGCGTTACCCAAGGGGTGGCGCCATTGCTTTTATCTTGCCCTACCGGGTCCGCCACCAACCCTGTTGCCGCTTACTGCACCGCATTGCGCGAACTTGCGGCGTCGCACATTTCTAAACGTCTGTAGGCCGCTGGAATCCATCGCCCTATTCTCAGACAATTGCTGACAGAAACACAATCATCAATCAGCTGAAGTGTGAGGCGCCCAAGGACTGCTAAAGCTCCTTCAAAGGGCAAAGTTTGCACAAGGAAGGATGAAAGAAATTGCGCTACTTTTGAAAGTACTCAATGCCGTACAATGCCGCCAGATTGTCGCGAAAAACACAGAAATTTTCGTGGGAGAGCTGTCAAATCTCCCCGCTATGACCAGCCTAATCAAAATGATTTTGCCCTTCAAATTCTGAGCGCGCATACAACTTGCCACGAGAAGGGAATGCCTTCTTTATCGGAGCTCAGGACAACAGAATCATGGTTTACGGGGCACAGTCATTTGGTGCTTAGTGCTGCTTCGACATGTTGCGATCCGTGTACGGGACGATCGTGCGCTTTGCGTTCGCTATAGCGATCCACAAGATACTCGCTATGATCCCGCGTCATCAGCGTGAACTTGAAAAGCTCCTCCATTACATCGACGAGCCGCTCATAATAGCTAGAAGGCTTCATTCGTCCGTCGGCATCAAATTCCTCATACGCCTTGGCCACGGATGACTGATTGGGAATGGTGATCATCCTCATCCAACGCCCCAGAACTCGCAGCTGATTGACCGTGTTAAATGACTGGGACCCAGCATTGACCTGACAGACCGCGAGCGTGCGTCCCTGGGTCGGACGGACACCACCGCTCTCAAGCGGGAGCCAGTCAATTTGCGATTTGAATACACCGGTCATGGCGCCGTGCCGTTCCGGACTGCACCAAACATGTCCCTCGGACCACAGCGAGAGCTCGCGCAGTTCGGCCACTTTGGGATGGCTACTTTCAGCCCCATCCGGCTGCGGCATGCCGCGCGGATCGTAAATCCTAGTCTCCCCGCCCATTCGCTCAAGCAGCCGTGCCGCTTCCTCAATCAACAGGCGGCTGAATGAGCGATCGCGCAGCGAACCGTAAAGCAGCAAAAATCGCGGGGGATGACTTGAAACGCGAGCGGGTTGCAAAGTGTCCAAGGTCGGGCGGTCAGCAAATCGACTATCAAGGGCAGGAAAATCTGACATAGGCTCTAGCTTCACTTTCATATTTCGATACTACTGGAAATATGGAAATTAAATCTGCCGTCAACTCCCTGTCTGCACTGGCCCACGAAACTCGGCTGTCAGTCTTTCGCGCATTGGTTCAAGCTGGTCCCGAAGGCTTGGCGGCAGGCGAACTGTCACGTCGTCTCGGGGTGCTGACGAATACGATGTCCGCACACCTCAATGTGCTTGATAATGCCGGTCTGGTCCGGTCGCGACGCGCCGGGCGCTCCATCATCTACTCAGCAGCGTACGACAAGATGAGCGGACTGCTCGCATTTCTGATGGAAGATTGTTGCGGCGGTTCGCCTGAAGTCTGTGCGCCGCTGGCCACGGTCGTTAATGAGGCTATGTGCTGTCCGAGTCCTCGGAGCAACGCTCAATGACAATCCAAGCCCGATTGTTGGACCCCGTGAAAGATGTACCGAGGCCGCCTTCAAGTATTGGCCGACAACTGGCCAGCGAAGCGCTGGGCACGGCGCTTTTGGTCGCCATCATCATTGGTTCGGGTATGATGGGCGACCGTCTGGCTGGCGACAACGTGGCCATTGCCCTGTTGGCCAATACAGCTGCCACAGGCGCAGGACTGGTGGTGCTAATTACTGTTCTAGCTCCGATCTCTGGCGCACACTTCAATCCGGCTGTGACGCTGGCGTTAGTTCTTCGCAGAGAGATCGCAGCTCGCATTGCGGCGGCTTATGTTTGTGCCCAGCTGGCCGGCGCCATCCTCGGAACCTGGACAGCCCATGCTATGTTCGGCGAACCAACTTTGCAGTTCTCGGGGCAGCTTCGTGAAGGGCCCGGACAAATCTTTTCAGAAACGGTCGCCACGTTCGGTCTGGTACTCATGCTATTGGGGGCGAACCGTTTTCGGCCCACGGCAACTCCGATAGTTGTCGGCTTATACATCTGCGCTGCCTATTGGTTCACCGCCTCAACATCTTTCGCCAATCCGGCCGTTACAGTGGCGCGAGCATTTAGTGACACATTTGCGGGCATCGCCCCCTCCTCTGTTCCCGGATTTCTAACTGGCCAGCTCAGCGGCGCCATTCTGGCGGTCGCCCTAGGTGAGTGGCTTTTCAAGCAGGACCGCACACCGTGAACAACGACTTTCCTATCACCATCTTTCACAATCGCGATTGCGGCACATCTCGCAACACGCTCGCAATGCTTCTGGCAGCCGGATACGAACCAAATATCGTTGAGTATCTTTCAGCCGGCTGGACCCGCGCTCAACTTGAAGGCTTGCTGGCGGATATGAACCTCACACCCCGCGCGCTTCTACGCGATAAAGGTACGTCAGCTGCAGAGTTGGGCTTGCTCGGCAATGATGCGCAGGATGATGCGATCCTCGATGCGATGATCAGGCATCCGATTTTGGTCAACCGCCCAATCGTCGTCACTCCCAAGGGAACGAAACTTTGCAGGCCGTCGGAAGTGGTGTTCGTGTTGCTTGATCGCGTCCCGGAGAGCTTCACCAAGGAAGATGGTGAAGTAGTGCGGCGAGATGGGTATTGAAGCACTGATCCTCTCGTCCCATTGAGTTAAAGCCCCCTCTTCTCGACACTGCCCTTTCAAACGTGCAAGAAATGATGCGGACGGCACTACGGCGTGGAGCGCAACACTTCCCGAGAATAGCAATTGCGGGAATGTTCACGACCAAATCGTCTTTCGACGGACTGAAACTCCAGAAGTGAAGCAAGCGGACGAGGTTAGGCCTCCGTCGTTCTCGCTGGTCAGAAACAAAAGCTACCAAATCCGCAGCAGCCCAGTACCGATTTGAGCGAGAACACCCCCAACGCGCTGCCACGATGCTCCTGCCTGCGAGAATCTGCAAATCGCATATTCGGAATTGTCGGCCCTTCCCATTCGCAAGGAGCAGCTCCGAACAATAAGATCATAAGCCCCAACTGCAGATTGGATTGGCGCTATGCATTCGGTGCGGGTCTGCCTAATGTACTGGAATGCGAAATGACCTCGACCACCTCCCCTATGGCAAGCAGCGCGAGCTCCAGCGCGTAACGGAAATCCTCCTCGAGGAGTTCACGGACGCCATGAAAAGCGCATCTTCTCCAAAGAAGAAACAAGGCAGGATTCTCAAGGTTGTCCTGTTTGGATCCTACGCACGCGGCACTTGGGTAGATGAGCCCCATACCGCTAAAGGATACCTCAGTGACTATGACCTTCTGATCGTCGTCAATCAGCAATCCGTCGTCGACTTCGCCACTTACTGGTACCGTGCCGAAGACCGCCTGATGCGGGACACCGGAATCAAAACCCCAGTGAACTTCATTGTTCATACGATGGATGAGGTGAACAACTCACTCTCTCAGGGTCAGTATTTCTTCTCCGATATCGTCAAGGAAGGCATTGCTCTCTACGATCTCAAAGCCAGCACCCAGTTCATAACCCCAAAGCCGCAGACGCCCGATGAAGCACTGACCATAGCTGAAAAGCACTTCGAACAACGCATGGACGGCGTGAAAAGCGCGCTGGATTTTTTCAAGTTTGGCGTCGACGCGGGACGCCACAATGATGCGTCCTTTATGCTCCATCAGGCCGTAGAACGCCTATACACTTGCCTACTCCTTGTAGAGACCAACTACTCCCCCTCGACCCACAGCATCAAGTTCCTTAGGTCACTGGCCGAGCAGATCGAACCGGAACTCATCGAGGTTTGGCCGCGCGAGACTAAGAGCGACCGACGCCTGTTCGAACTGCTAAAGCGCGCCTATGTCGATGCCCGATACTCAGAGCATTACACGATCACTGCCGAGGAACTCGACTTGCTTGGCGAACGGGCGAAAGCACTCCAACGGCTTGTAGAAATGCGTTCAGTTTGGAAGATCGAACAGTTGAGATCCCACCTATCTCCTGCCGATTGAGCTGCCTGAGCCAACAATGTAGGCGGACATGCACACGTCAGTTGCATCCGCAGGCAGTCGCTGGTGCGACAATCTCTGTGCGGCCTCTCGCAACGGAAGAAACTGCGAGCCCACGCTTGGAGAGTTTCTATCCTCTGCACACTATCCATCAATCCTGCTCATGAAGCGGTGTACTTCTGTACCCAAATCTGCTGCCTTCAATGCGCATCTAGCCTAGAGTTGATTTCAGACATGGCAGGAACTTATCAGCACTACTTACAGCAAATGCTCCAAAAAGGCTTCGCGCGGCCCGACGGGGGAAGGAGCCACCCCAGTATTTGGGTCTACTCGAAGGGACAAGCTCCATTTGTAAGGAGGATTGAAAAATTTGGCGGCGATGACGAATTCTATTCACTTACATCAGATGGGACTGCGATCACCCTTGATGACAAGATCACAGCCTGGGAAGCACACGTACAATCCGATCTTCGGAAATGGCGAACATTGCCTCATGGCAGCAAGATTGAAGCAGAAAGAGCGGCAAATCTTGTTGGCCTAACTGGGATCCGCACTAAAGCCAGTCGGCATGTTCTAAGGTCATTGTTTGAAGTCGCACTTCCTAAGTTCGCAGCAGTGTTTTCTGATCCGGACGTTTTGATTCAGCAAATCGAATGCCACCCAGAGTTAGATCAGGTCATTACCTCACAGCTCCTGACGTTTGTGGCGCAATACTCTCAAACGAACTTAGCTGAGATCGAAAGTAGCCTGGAGTTCAAAGCCGTTAGGCGAATGCTCATGTACGCCGTTTCGGAGGTTTTTGGTCACGCGCTTTCGAAATCCCTACGAGATGTTGAGCGTTACACGCAGGAAGCAGTAGAAAGCGGAGAATTGGACCACGAGGCAATGCACAAGAAAGCCCTTCATCGATATCTTGATGAAGATGTCATTCGGGAAGATCTTTGCGGGCTAAGCTGGTTTGTGTGTGACAATGCAGGCGAAACTGATTGGGTTTTGCCTGATTGCGCAATTCTTCAGTTATCTGAAGAAGGGAATTACGAGCCCTTTCTGTTTGCAGGCAAAGAGAGTCGCCGCGCAATCATGCTGCCTATCACACCCAGAAAGGCACTTATTGGAACAAGCGGCCGCCTTGAAGAGCTGGAACTGTCCGCTGCTACTGACGGCGCCATTGCATGCTCGGTTGAATTTTTCTTGTTTAGCCGTGAAAGCACGGAGCTCGAATCCAAGTCGGATCATATCGGAACAATTGCTCTAGGAAATCTGGGGCAGAAACTGCAGCTTGCAATCGATGAGCTCAGCGGATTTCGAACTCAAAAAGGTGAGCACGCATTACTGCCGCTTGCGGATATAGCGTTTCAGTTTCGCAATGTTGATATCGACGAGAATGACGCCAAACTGATGGCTGAAAATCTCTTTTCATACTTGCGTTATGGCGGGGAACATTTTGACATCTCACGCATCAAAAAGGTTGTCGTTTCACAGGATGTTCTGCGCGCTTATAGTGAGCTAGAAGAAGCGAATGTACCTGATTTTTCCGAAGACGATCTGAGGCGTCATGTTTGGTGGACGTCGTCTACTGATGATCCGCCAGTTTACACGCTTTACCTGAGTTTTGGGGTCGCCTTAGCGTTGTCGGTTCCGGATTCTGAGCCGTTCGATTTCGCGTTAAATCTGCTTCTTCAAAATCTGAGCCACATCAATACTCGGACTGTCCTTTTTTCAGATACACTCAGCGTACAAGAACACCTTGCCGAATATCTCAACCCAGATATCGGTGAACGCATGCGAAGCATATCGCTGGGAGTTGCAACGTCATTCCTGGATACATTCTTTGGGTGTAAAATATCTGGAAATGACAATATTGAGCTAGATGAATATCGATCCAGCCTGACTTCTGCACTACAGCTATTCTACGACCTTCCACTGCCGAACACGGACAATTCCGATACAAACAATGAGCGGAGTATGGCGATATCGGATACACTCGAGGAGCTCGCACGCCGCACCGCCAGATACATCGCGATCTGTCATTCCAAACGGATAGAAGCGGTTCCAGAGGGTGATGCTGAGTTAACAGCGCTGTTGGCACAGGGACAGCTAGTCGAATGGATGCACCGATTGGATTTCGACCTCCAGCGACTACGCGTCAACTTTCACCACCCAATCAGCTATGATGATGTAAAGCGGCTTCAGGGGCATATAGAAAGACTGCTATGGGGAAGAGGTATGATCTGGATCGCGCATGAGCACGGCGGATGGATTTCGCCCTTTGCAGGTCCAGACAACAGTTTTGCAAACATTCGGTCGGAGTTGGAGAAACTGGCTTTTGAGTTCATGCCGGAGAACCTCGCGGACGAGGTTCGAGAAGCGATGAAGCTCCGTTGAACAAAGACTGCTTTGGTCAACACGTCTGAATATGGGAGCGCGCATTCTGAGTGGAATTGCAACCGCGAGGAATACATCGCCACACGTCAGATGGTGGTCGACTAGTTTTTTATAGCGTTGCAAGAACGAACTAGCAACATTATCCTCTGTTTCTATCCAGCATTGAAGCCGAAGGTGGGTGGCGTGCGGTCAGACAGCAAGCTAGATTCAGAGCTACCCGCTCCTAATCCGAAGCGGCAGGCCGCCCACACTATCAGCGCGTTCCGCTTTCAGCTCCTGGAAACGGCTATCGCTTGGATGAACCTTAGCGAAGCCGAAACGCTGCTGATTGAGATCTTCGAAGATTTTGATGTCAAATCCGAAAATGGTGGCGCCAAGCTCACGCAGGTCAAGCATAGCGCTAGCGATCGCGTGCTCACCCTCGCAAGCAAAGATGCACGAGATGCGCTTGAAAATTTCTGGACTGTGAGCCACGGAGGGCAGGCTCAGGACCTATCACTGGTAGTCCACACCAATATGTCCATCGGAACTGAGCACGCCGCACATTTGCCGGGTGAGATAGCAGGAATCGAATACTGGCAGGCGGTTAAGAATGGTGCCGCCGCCGCGCCTCTCAAAGATCTGCTCTTGGCGATTCTGCCAGCCGGTAACCTCAAATCCTGGCTCGTCAGCGTGCAGGATGACCACACATTGCGAGCACAATTTTTTAATCGCGTTGATTGGAAAACCAATCAACTAAGCGGCGTGCCGCAAAGAGCGCTTCTTGCTGAACTGATTACTGGCCGTCTTGCAGCTTTAGAACTTCCCGTGGGTTTGGCGCCGAATGCGGCGGGCTCAATCGTCGACTATATCTTCGCAGTTGCGAGCGAGAAGGATGCTTCACTTCGGCGATTGACGACCACAGACTTGCACACTTTTCTCCGCGAAGTGTGCCGTTCCGGTCAGCCGGGTCATGAGGTCGGGTGGGCGCGCGCCAGTTGGACAGTGGCAGTGGAGGAAATCGCCCTCCCCGCCTATGTTGCGTCCCGAGCGCCCCTAGTAGGCGAGCTGTCAGACGCACTGGCTGAAAACGGCGCACTGTGGCTCCATGGCGCCAGCGGCACTGGAAAGTCCACTTTGGCGCAACAAGTCGCCCGCGCCAGCGGCAAACACTGGCTGGTGGTGGAGCTTCGAGGCCTTTCAGAGGCGAGTGATGTTTTGCTTCGGTTGGACCGGGCATATACTGACATCACGCTTGGTGGCGACATACGCGGTGTCATACTGGACGATATGAGCGCTGACATCGTTGCCCGGTATGCGACCCGTTTAGGTCGCTTCATCAATTGGATGCGCAACAGAGCCGGCAGTGTCATCGTCACTTCAGCAAGGACCCTGAGCCCGGCAACATTTCAGTTGGCAACTCTCTCGTTGGCCTCCGAAAAAGACGCACCCTATCTCTCCGTGGAGGAAACGACGGAGCTGATTGCACAAACCAGTGCGCCTCCAGACCAAGTCGAAGCTTGGGGCCTCTTCATCAATGTCTCCACATCCGGCGGGCATCCTCAACTCACCGCCGCAAAAGTAGTTTCGCTTGAACATCGCGGCTGGCCGAAAGACGCACTCGTTGAAGATTTTTCCGGCGGTGTTAGCGAAGCGGTTGAACTCACTCGCTCCGAAGCGAGGCGTCGACTCCTAGAAGATGCGACCGACCATGGTCGGGCGCTATTAAAGCGACTGGGCTGCATAATGCTCAAGTTTGACAGAGCCTCCGCGATTGCAATTGCGGGACTTGATCCAGCAATCCAGGAGCCGTCGGCGAGCCTCGACATGCTCACAGGCCCTTGGATTGAAAGAGTGCCATCCGCCCCCGGCTATCTCCGTTTGTCGCCGCTGCTTCTTAAATTGCAGGAGGATTTAGGCGAAGAGACGATCCTGCGAATTCAGACCGAGTATCTTTTGTCGACGATAAAGCGGGGCCCCATCCCTTACGAAGCGTTGGATTCGGTATTCTGGACCGCCTTCGTCTCAAAACAAGGTTGGTTCTTCGCCAAACTCTTCGAAAACTCACTGTCCTTTGAGAAGGATAAAAGCAAAGCAATAGCCACTAAGCTCGGAGGTTTGGTCTATCTGCGAACGGATCAACCTCTACTCCCCGATGATCTGGGAACCTCCCATATCTTGCGGTTGCTGCAAGTCGATGTCGCCGCACTGAACGGTGAGAACACACTATTTCAGTCTATTGCCTTAGCGACCATGCGCGAAGCACTGGCAGTGGAGAATCTGGAACTCAGAAACGCGCTTAGCTTAATGGCACTATTCAGGATCTTGTTGGCACAGGGAACAAAATTGGATTGGGGCTTGCGTCTGTCATACATCGCCTATTTCGAGATGCTGGCGAACAATGATCCTGATCTCATCAACCGCAATGAAAGTCCTGCTATTAAAGCCATGCAAGCGGAGTTTGGAGAGGCCGCTGACATAGGCGGCTTCATGCTGCACGTTGGCGCATCCGCTATAGAAAACCCTAGCGAGTTAAAATCACTTTTAATGGCTTTGGGGGAACTGGAACCGGCCCTGCGTGACCGGCGACTTTTGCAACTGAAATCCTTCTTCAATGGATACGGCCTCCATGTTCAGTCGGCATGGGTGCGAGCGTGGTCGGCAGGCAAAATCGATGTCGACGGTGCGATTGCCCAATACAGAGACATGGCAATCATCGCGGCGCGGTGGCGTGACGACGATCTTGTTGCCGAGTGCATAGTCGCACAGTCTGTCCTGTGGGACGAGTTTAAGGACAACCGTGCTACCGCTATCGAAACCATCGATACCGCACTTGAAGCGCATCCCGCCCATCCGGATCTACTAAGACAAAAAGCGAAGGTGCTCGGTCATGACCGCCAGTATGACATGGCGCGCTTGATTCTGGAGAGCATACGAGAGCGAACTGATGCAAGCTCCGACATTGAGCGCATGTATACTTTGAAAGAGCAGGCCGTCGCCACAGCCAATCTCGGCGACCTAGGCGCTGCGCGGATTCTGTTCCTCGAAGCTGCATCAGCCGCAGAAGCAGTTCAGGAAGACATTGTCTCTGTGCACGCTCATGGCGTAGCCCTGCGAGCTGAAGCTGCTATGTGTTTCTGGCGAAACGGCGATGTCGAGCCGGCATTGCGGGAGCTCGCGCCACTAGTTGGCACTTTGGAGCAAATCGACCCGGACACCCATAGCGCAGCTAAAAACTTGCACCGAAAACTGCGCTGGCTTGTAGGTTGGCTTCACGAGAGAACCAACGGGCCAAGCGGTCTGGATCGCGAGCTCCACTTTGGCGCGCTTGCGGCGCTGGACGCAGAGTATCCGGATGAAGACAACGACCAAAGCAATCGTCTCGAGGACTTGAAGTTGCTTCTGACCATTGTCGGATTGCGCCAGGAAGTCCGAGATCTTTTTCCGGACATTGATTGGTCCAAGACGACCACTGGTTTTCATATTTTTCTAGCAGCCGCAGAATTCGACCTCGCCATTGAGACAGGATCTACGGAGGAAGTAGTCGATGCTTTGCTGCAGCTCGTTGCCGCGTTTGTCGCAGCTCTTGGGCAAGTGAATGAACCGCGGATATCGGCAGCTGACAAGGTCGACCGGATTGAAGCGAGCGATCTTGAATCGCCCGTCATTGTGGATGTTCTTGTTCACGCTTTTTCACTTGCCGCGTTCTTTGGTGCACATAGACGTGGTGACAAACGGGACTATTGTGAATCTCTTCTGAAGAAGACCGAAGAACGGCTGGAAGTTACGCCGCCAGAGCTCAGACGATTTGGCGAAATCCTTTCTGACGGCGCAGCTATTCGTTGGGACAATCACGCTGAACGCATATTCAGTTTCGCATTCGCTTCAATCTCAGAAGTGCTTCACCCCGCGGATATCCTCAATAGACAACTCTCCCTCCTCCGATGCGCAGCGTCGTGCGGTGGCGGCGCCCGAACGATAATTCATATCCACACAATTTTCGCGAACGAATGGGCATTTGTCATTGAGCATCAGCGGTTTTTACTGACGCAGCCAAGCCTCCACGTTCCAGTGATCGAGGCCGCGATTCGCTATACCCGAGAGGGCAAGGCTGGCGCGCTGCGCAATTTACTTCAAACTGGAGCGCGATCTCTCAATGCCCAAGTGCCCGATTCCTGGTTCGATCTAGCAGAAAGAATGGGGGGAACTGCGAAGGCTTAGTTTTCCGTTAGTGATAGTTCTTGCGCTCTGGATGCGGAGCGCTGCCTTCAACAGACAGGTTGGTGTGCGCCCGCTATCGCCAAATCAGTTTTAGGTATCGCAAAGTCGTTTGAGTGGTGGGCGCGACAGGCAATAGTCAACCAGACTCCCTAACCCTACCAACTCAAACAGTTGCTTGTCTGACTACACTCAAGACACCTGCAAATGGCACCGGAACCATACTGAGATGGCGGCACCATCGAAGAAGGGTTCTATGCCACTCGTTACTTAAGTTTGGTGCCGCCTAGGCTCCGCCAGAAACAGCCCCCCTTCCCGGCGACGCCTTCGCTCAGCATCCGGTGGTACAGTTCGCTCATCGCTGCCGAATTTGGTAAGCTACAACTGGAGTACAGGAATCACCAGAAACTGGCCCCACTGGGTGCCGTTTCAAGGGGTGCTACCAATGCAGTCTCATACAACAATGCGCAGCACACCGCATGCACATTATCCGCTTACAAACATTTATAACGCCCTGTTTTAAAGGCATTTATTTAGACTCTCCATCATTGGGGCGACAGAGAAGCGGTAGTCTGGCTGGGTCATTCAGGCCGGGTTTAGTGCCTTCGGGCCGCGGCGGCCAGTTGTTCTTCGGAGTGGAAGACGTTTTTCAGCTCGAGCCGGGCGGCATTGAGTTCGGCGCGGCGGCGGGCGAGTTCGGCCTTGCGCGCGTCGATATCCTTCAGGACTTTCGGGATATGGCCGTTGCCGGCCGAGAGGCTGAGGGCTTCGAAGCCGGCGGGCGGGTTGTCCATTGCCCTCAGGCCGGCGTTGAGGCCCTCAATGGCAGCTTCGATACGGGCGACATCCTGCTGGAGCGCAAGGACTTCCTGTTCGACACGCTGGCGCTTGAGGGCGACAATCTTCGGCAGGACATCCTTGTGCTTGGCCATTATGTGCCTCCTCAGGTCTGGTTTCGGGTGCGGTCGATGAACTGGATCGCGGCGGCGACGGCGGCGAAATGTTCGGGGCGGATTTCCGCGTCGATCTCGACAAGATTGTAGAGCGAGCGGGTAGCGGGCGGATCGGAATAGATCGGGATGCTGTGCGCCTGCGCGATTTCGCGGATCTTGGCGGCGATGTTGTCGACGCCCTTGGCGACGCAGACGGGTGCGCGGTTGCTGGCAGGGTCCCATTTCAGGGCGACGGCATAGTGGGTCGGGTTGACCATGACGACAGTGGCGGTCGGTACATTCTTCAGCATCTGGCTGCGCGAGATCTTCGAGGCCTTCTCGCGGCGCTGCTGTTTCATCTGCGGATCGCCTTCGGACTGTTTCATCTCCTTTTTCAACTCTTCGCGCGACATGCGCAGCTTGTTGAGATGCAGCTGGCGCTGCAGCGGCAGGTCAATCACGGCGAGGAAGGCCTGGAAGACCAGGAAGTAGAAGATCAGGCGCAGGACCTGGGAGAAGGTGAACTCGTAGAAATGGCCGAGCTCGACGGCGGAGCTGGCATAGTAATCCTGGAAGAACTGCATCAGGAAGACCGCGCCGATAAGGCCGGCGAACAGCATCTTGGCGGTGTCTTTCAGGAAGTCGGTGAGGCCGCGCGTGCCATAGCGTTTCTTCAGGTTTTCGGCCGGCGAGATCTTCTGCACGTCCGGCTTGATCTTCTTGAAGGAGAAAGAGAAGGCGCGCTGCACGATCAGGACGGCAACGATCAGCAGGGCCATCACCAGGAAGATCGGCAGGAGGTGCAAGAGGATGGTGCCGAGCCAGACCCAGGTGGCGCTGCCATCATCGGTGAACGCATCGCGGGCGAAGGCGTCACCGTGATAGAGCATCGAGGAGAGGTCGCGGAAGAGATTGTTGCCGACAACGGAATGCAGGATGAAGGCGCCCGCGAGGATGCCGAGGATGAGGGCGAAGGCGTTCGCCTCTTTCGACTGAGGGACGTTGCCTTCCTCGCGCGCCTGCCGGAGGCGCTGCTCAGTGGCTTCAAATTCCTTTTCGGCGCTGTCCTGGTTCTGCTCGGCCATCGTCTATCTCAAAGCCAGCCGGCGACCTGAAGGACGCGGTCTTTCCAGGCGATCAGCAAGCCACCCGCAGACAGGGCGAGCAGTGCGGCCCCTGCCCCGACCATGAAGGGCGCACCGACAAAGGCCACCATCAGCGAAGGCAGCGCCTTGTTTATGAAGCCGAGGCAGATGTTGTAGAGCAGGTTGAACGCCACGAACGGCCAGGCGAGCAGCAGCGCGAAACTCATCGCCGAGAAGAAGCTCTGCGCCAGCATCGGTCCATTGATCATCGAGACGGCGCCGAGCGGAATGTCCGTATAGAGACGGGCGAGTGCCGCAATCG
>ERZ761609.965-NODE-965-length-28690-cov-34.555439_pt1 | contig 28690 bp, 23 predicted proteins | sample MGYA00511163_ERZ761609 | MGnify/ENA primary metagenome ERZ761609 (study PRJEB28899, sample SAMN02445070) | bioreactor sludge metagenome | biome: EBPR sludge | place: Australia: Brisbane, Thorneside Wastewater Treatment Plant | collected 2011-12-16 ... | reverse complement strand
ATCTACACTCTTTCCCTACACGACGCTCTTCCGATCTCCACGTTCGCCCGCTGGCTGGGCAGCCAGGGCGTGACCGCACAGACGCAGGTCGTGGCCTACGACCGCAACGGCGCCAATTACTGTGGCCGCCTGTGGTGGATGCTGAAGTGGTGCGGCCACGAGGCCGTGGCCGTGCTCGACGGCGGCTGGCAAGCCTGGCAGGCCGCCGGTGGTGCCACCGCGCAGGGCGCTGAACCTGCGGCCACCCCAGCAACATTCGAACTGCGGGAACCGCTGGCAAAGCTGGTGGACACCGCCACCGTGCTGTCCGGACTCGGCAGCGCCCGGCAGACCGTGGTGGATGCCCGGGGGGCCCCGCGCTACCGGGGCGAGGTGGAACCGCTTGACCCGATTGCCGGGCACATCCCCGGTGCCTTGAACCGCCCGTTCACCGAGAACATCGGGGCAGATGGCCGCTTCAAGCCTGCCGAGGTGCTGAAAGACGAACTGACCCGGTTGCTGGGCGAGCGTGACCCGGCCACCGTGGTGCACCAGTGCGGCAGCGGCGTGAGTGCGGTGCCCAACCTGCTGGCCATGGAACTGGCCGGTCTGGGCCGCCAAACCTTGTATGCCGGCAGCTGGAGCGAATGGAGCAACACGCCCGGCGTACCGGTGGAACGCGGCTGAACCAATCCCCAATCACCCACGGCTGGCGGGAAAGCACCCCCAACTGTACTTCCACCTGCTTCAGTGGCTGTGCGCCAGCCCGCTGACCGTGGCCACCAGCAGCACGCCTGCCAGCAGCCAACCCAGCTGGGCGAGTGTTTCGCCGAGGTTCAGGCGCCGCTGGAGCTGGGGAATCAGGTCGGCCAGCGCCACGTACACAAAGCTGCTGGACGCCACCACCAGGAAAAACGGCAGCCATTCCTCCAGCTCCCGCACCAGGAAAAAGCCCACCAGCCCGCCGATGGCCGTCACCGTGCCCGCAAGCGACACCTTCACAATGGCCGTACGCTGGGTACCGGTGGTTTGACGCAAGACCACCAGATCACCCATGTGGTGGGGCACCTCGTGCGCCAGCACCGCCAGCGAGGTCACCAGCCCCAACGTCCAGTCGGCCATGAACGCCGACGCGATGAGGATGCCGTCGCCAAACGCGTGCACGCTGTCACCTGCCAGCACGGACCAACCACCCGACATGGTGCCCGGGCCCGTTGCCTGCGTCGTTGCCTGGGTATGGCCGGCGGTCGCGCCCGGCGCAGGTGCATGCCCGTCATGGCCCGGGTGCGGATGCTGATGCGGCTGGGTATGGGCGTGCGCACGCGGATGGGCGTGCGCATGCGGGTGGGCGTGCGCTTGGGAATGGGCGTGAGCATGGCTGTGCGCATGGCCGGCCGCCGCATCGTCTTGCCCATGGTGATGCTCATGCCCATGGTGGTAGAGCTCCACCTTGTCGAGCAGGAAGAAAAACACCACGCCTGCCAGGAACACCGCAAACAGGTCGTGTGCACCGGCAGACGACTCGAACGCTTCGGGCAGCAGGTGCATGAACGCCGTGGCCAACAACGCCCCGGCCGCCAGGCTGAGCATGTGGGACGTGTAACGCCACAACACACCCAGACTCAACGCCGCCGCCACCCATACGCTGCCCACACCCGCGGCCACCGTGCCCAAAACGATCAAAAACAAAGTCATAGCAAACTGTACATCAATCACAAGCGCCATCAGGACAAAAGATCAAACATTTCGGATCAGTCACCCCGCGCGCCTGCCCAACGTCCGCCCCCGATGCGAGCGACACGTGGGCACCCACTCACGCAGCCCGGCGCTCAGGCCACGCCGTGCGCCTTGAACCAGGCCAGCGCCTGCTGCCAGCCATCGTCCGCTGGTGCTTTGCGGTAGCTGGGGCGGTAATCGGCATGGAAGGCATGAGGCGCATCCGGGTACAACACAAAACGCGAGCGCCTGGCCGCTGCGGAACCGCTGGCCAGCGCCTCTTGCATGGCCGCCACCGTGCTGACCGGAATGCCGGTGTCGGCGCTGCCGTACAGGCCCAGAACCGGCCCGTTGAGGGCACCCGCCACATCAACCGGATGCTTGGGCGTCAGCGCACTGACCTGCCCCACCAGACGGCCGTACCAGGCCACACCGGCCTTGACGCGCTTGTTGTGCGCGGTGTACAGCCAGGTCTGGCGCCCGCCCCAGCAGAAGCCCGTGACGCCGAGCTTGTTCACGTCTCCACCGTTGGCGGCGGCCCAGGCCACGGTGGCATCCAGATCGGCCATCACCTGCGCATCAGGCACCTTGGAAATAACCTCGGCAATCAGCTTCGCCATCTCGGCATAGCTCTGGGCGTCACCCTGGCGGACGAACAGCTCCGGCGCAATGGCCAGGTAACCGGCCTTGGCGAACCGGCGTGCCGTGTCGGCGATGTACTCGTGCACGCCAAAAATTTCCGACAGCACCAGCACCACGGGCAAACCGGTTTTGCCCGCCGGTGCAGCACGGTAGGCGGGCATTTTGAAGCCGTTGACATCGATAGTGACTTCACCCACCACCAAACCGTCAGCCGACGTCTTGACCACAGTTTGCGCCATGACCGGGGAAACTGAAGCCGCATAACCCACACCCAGCGCCACTTGCAAGGCGGTGCGGCGCGAAGTGCCGTCCGCCGTCGCCGAGCCGGGCACGAGTGCATGCAAATCGGATTCCAGTTGGGTTGAGATCATGGGGAAGTCTCCTGTCGTTTAAAGCCATGGAAAGGGATTGCAGCGGGTGCTGCCAGCCACATCGTACCCTTGGGCCACAGACTTTGCTGACGACCTGGTTGACGAAATTGCTGGCGGCCCCTGCAGACACCACACCGGTAAGGCCCGGCCCCGTGGTCAGCCAGCGTCAGATGTCAAACCCTGGCTGGCCGGCCATCAGTGGTCTGCTGCACCTTGCGCAGACCAGACCGCCTGGTTGCGGCCCCTGCTTTTGGCCTCGTAAAGCGCCTGGTCTGCGGCCTCGAACAACCGGGTATCGACCTCGACGTCGACCGGTACGACGGTGGCACCGCCCAAACTGATGGTCAACCAGGGGCTGCAGTCAGACTCCGCGTAGGGCACGCGCTCAGCCTCGACGGCCAGACGGATGGTGTCGGCCATCTGCAGACCGCTGGCCGCAGACGTGTCGGGCAACAGGACCACGAATTCTTCGCCGCCGTAGCGGGCCAGAAAATCGGCCGGACGCTTCAAAGCCGACTGAATGGCAGCGGCTACCCGCTTGAGCGCCGCGTCTCCCGCAGCATGCCCATAAGTGTCGTTGTAGCGCTTGAACTGATCGACATCCAGCACCAGCAGCGACAACGGGCGCTGATTGCGCATGCAGCGCCGCCATTCACGCTCGTAAACCTCGGCAAACCGGCGACGGTTGGGCACCTCCGTCAGGCTGTCGATCAGTGCCAACCTCTCCAGCAAACGGCGCTGGTGGACCGCCTGGAGGTGGTTGCGCACACGCGCCCGCACAATGGGCGGATGGAACGGCTTGGCGATGTAATCCACGGCACCCAGGTCCAGCCCGCGTTCCTCGTCTTCGGGCGTGTCGAGTGCCGACACGAAGATGACCGGAATGTGCCGGGTCGTGTCCGCTGATTTCAGTGCCCGGATGACGGCCAGGCCGTCCATTTCGGGCATGAGCACGTCCAGCAGGATGAGATCGGGCACATGCGCCTGCGCCTTTTCCAGCGCCTGCAGGCCATTTTTGGCCAATATGACTTGGTAATCGTCCTGCAGCAGCTCCGTCAACAGCGTCCGGTTCTGCTTTTCGTCATCGACGATCAATAGGGTAAACGGCTTCTTCACGTTTTTGATGGGTCCAGTGCGGCTTGCATGCGTGCGACGACATGCTGAGCCTGATCGTATTCGACATCGTCGATCAAGTCACGCAACAGGGCCAGGTCGTCTTGCAAACGCGGGTGACCCAACTTGGGGGACACCTCGGCCAGCACCCGGCCGACCGATGCGTCATCGGCCTCCAGCAACTCACCGAGGCGGCGAAGCGCTGCCATTTGCTCTGCACCTGGCACAGCCGCCGACTCAACGGTGGCAGCCTGAACAGACCACCGGGCCACGGCAACCGCCACGCCCGCCACCACCCGGCGCAGTTCGGCCACGCAAGCGCCAAAATCGGGCGAAACTGCGTTGCCCTGCTCGTAACAGTCTTCCAACAGCTTGGCCAGCCGGGACAACTCCATGGCACCGATAGTGGCCGCAGCTGACTTGAGTGAATGCGCCAGGCGCCGCGCAGCCAACAGGTCACCTGTTGCCAGGGCTTGAGAGATGTCGTCGGCGGTGGACCCGAACTCGCGGTTGAAGCCACCCAGTATCTGCCGGTACAAAGCAGGCCGGTTCAGGTGGTTGACCAACCCACGTGTCACATCCACACCGACAATGTCCGGCAGCGGGTCCTGCTCGTGCGCGGCCTTGGCATCTGACGGCTCGGGTCGGTCAACCGCAGCAGCGCCGTCAACCGACGAACGAGGTGGTATCCAGCGCAGCAAGGCTGCGTACAGGGCTTCAGGGTCAATCGGTTTGACCAGGTGTTCATTCATGCCGGCTGCCAGGCTGCGCTCGCGGTCACCGCTCATGGCATGGGCGGTCATCGCCAGTATCGGCAAGTGGGAAAAACGCGGGTCTGCGCGCACCTGCTCGGCGGCTGCCAGGCCATCCAGCACGGGCATCTGCAAATCCATCAGCACCAGGTCGTAGTGGTTTTCGCGGATTTTCTCGACCGCCTGCTGGCCATTGACGGCCACATCGGCGTCCAGCCCGACTTGCTGCAAAAAGGCCAGTGCCACCATGCGGTTGAGCTCGACATCGTCCACCAGCAAAATGCGTGCATGCCGGATGGCACTGAAATCATGCCTGCGGTCTTTCTGGCGCTCGCGGTTGTCACGGTAGGTGCTGGCCAGCGAGGCACCCATCAGGGCCTCCAGCATGGCATCGTGCAGCGATGACTCGCTCACCGGCTTGGACAACACCCGCTGCAAACCAGCCGCAGCCAGCTTGTCCATCACCTTTTCGTAGCTGCCCGCCGTGATCATGAGCACTGCCGGCACGCCGCCCAGCGCAGCCGCCTGCTGGCGCATGCGTTGAGCCGTCTGTATGCCATCCAGCCCGGGCATCAACCAATCCAGCAACACCAGCTGGTAAGGGTCGCCCGCCGCAGCGGCCTGTGCCAGCTGTGCCAAGCCCTCCTCACCGCCCGCGCATGCATCGGCACGCATGCCAAAGTGCTCCAGCATGCTGGTCAGCACCGTGCGCGCACTGGGGTTGTCGTCAATGACCAGCACCCGCCTGGCTTCAAGGTGGTGCGAATGCCCGACGACCTGCGGCACATCATCGCTGACAGGCAGGGTCACACCCAGCTGGAAGCGGCTGCCTTCCCCCACCAGCGAACTGACTTCGATGCGCCCGCCCATCAGCTCAGCCAATTGGTGGCAAATGGCCAAACCCAGGCCGCTGCCCCCAAACCGCCGGGTGATCGACCCGTCCACCTGTGTGAACGGCGTGAACAAGGTGGCCAACCGGTCAGCCGGAATGCCCATGCCCGTGTCGGACACGCTGAACACCAGCGCCTCTTGGCCTTCGGGCTCAGCCGGTGTGTCAGGTGCCGGCTGCTGGGCAGGTGCAAGCCCCACGTGTAGCACCACTTCACCGGAGTCGGTGAACTTGACCGCGTTGTTGACCAGATTGGTCAACACCTGGCTGAGCCGCAACGGATCACCCCGCAAACGGCGCGGCACACCATCGTCCACCAGCACCAACAGTTCCAAACCTTTTTCCTGCGCCTTCAGCGCCACCAGATTGGCCACGTTGTTCAACAAAGGGTTCAGGTCGAACGGAATGGATTCGAGCGTCAGCTTGCCCGCTTCGATGCGGGAGTAGTCCAGCACATCGTTGATCAGCCCCAGCAGCGCCTCGGATGACTGCAGCACCTTTTCCTGGTAGTCGCGCTGTTGAGCGTCCAGACGGGTTTTCAGCAACAGCTTGCCCAGGCCGATGATGGCATTCATGGGGGTGCGGATTTCATGGCTCATGCGGGCCAGAAAGTCCGACTTGGCCCGGTTGGCATGGTTGGCGTCTGCCGTGGCCTGCACCAGCTGTGCCGTGCGGCTGGCCACCAGCGACTCGAGATCTTCGCGGTACTGGTTGAGCTCTGCATCGCGCGCCTGCAGGGCATCGAGCATGACGTTGAAACTGCGTCCCAGGCTGGCCACTTCGTCCACACCGGCTGAACGAAAGCGCTCACGCATGCCTGCATCGACCGAGACCCGCGCCATCAGCCTGCTCAGATTTTCCACCGGCCGGGAGAGTCGCCGCACGAACCGGCCCACCAGCCAGAGCGACAAGCCCAAAGCCGCCAGCAGGATGAGTGCGTTCTCAAACACGGTGCGGCGCAACGCGGACTGCATCACGTCCAGCGAGGCCGTCAGCTCCACCAGGGCGGGTGCCTCGGGTGAACCCGGCACCGGTGCCCACACGGTCATCCGGTCATCGGCCACAAACACCTGGCGCGGCGTGTCTGCCATCAGGTCTAGCAACTGCCGGGCTTCGGGCACATCGCGTGTGAACTGCGCGAACACCTCGCCTGTGCTGCTGAGCAGGCGCGCCCGCAGAATGGATGGGTTGGACTGGACGGCCGCCAGCAACCGTGCAGCCTCTGCCTTGTCTTCGAATGCCAGCGCGGCCTGGCTGTTGGTGGCCACCAGCCGGGCCTGTGACAACATCGAGTCGCGCCATTCGTTGCGGATCATCCGCTGCTGCTGGAACACACTGAGCGCAAAAAACAGCGTGGCAGCCAGCAGCAGGATCGTGGTGGTGAGCTGCACCAACCGCCCATGGATGCTGCGCGGTTGCCAACGCTTGAGCAGGGCCCGGATCATGGCTCCACCACCTTGGCCAGGCGCAGCAACTGGGCGTTGAACTCGATGCCCTGCGCTTTGGCTGCCTTGCGGTTGATCAGAATGTTCACGGGTGTACCGGGTGCCCCCATGACCAACTCGACCATGCCGCCTGCCCTGGCAAAACCGGGCACATCCGACACCGTCAGGCCGGGCGCTGTGGCCAATTTTTTGACCAGTTGATCCGCCTGGCCCGCCTCAGCCTGGGCAAAAAATACGAAATCACACCTGCCGGCATCAGCCACGGCTGCCAGGCGGGAGAAAACCACTGGGCGACCGTCGATGGGGGTTTGCGCCAGCTTCTCAAACGCAGACACGTAGGCTGCACCACCCAGCAGGCACACCGACAGCGGACGGTCGCGCGCCTCGTCAGCACGGTAGACAAACTGGGGCAGCTTGAAAAACAGGGCCGACTTGAGCGCGGGCTCGGACACAGCTGCGCTTTGCGCCCGCACCATGCCTGCACTTGCCAGCAAGCCTGCCAACAGCCAGAAGCCCGGTCGCCACATCATGACCGGCAATCAGAACCTGTAGTCAAACGACAGCATCCAGGACCGTGGCTGTTGCGGCATGTTGAAAAATGTCCGGCTGCCCGCGCCATGCGCGGCGTAATAGCGCCTGTCAAACAGGTTGTACACGTCAAACCAGAGGGTGCCGCGCCCATCGGCCAGCTTGTGCCAGCCGATGTGCAAATGGGCCACGGTGTAGCCTGGCGTCACCAACCGGTCAGGTGGCGCATTGCGGTCTCTCTTGCGGCCGTTGGTCGTGTCGCCCACCCACAGGACCTGCGGCGTGATGCTCACCGCATCCAGATACCGGAAGGTGGCACCGAGTTTGTACTTGTGCTGCGCAATAAAGGGCAGGTCCCATTTGACGCCATCACCCTCGTCCAGCCGTCCGCTGATCCAGCTGCCACTTGCCCACAGGTCGCCCGACCACGCCCGGCTCAGGCGGAACTGGTAGCGCCCCAGCACATCCAGGCCGGTTTGCCGCTGCTCACCCGCATTGCCCTTGCTCTCGGGGCTGATGAGCAACGCACCCGGAATGGCGTTGACATCGGTCGAGGGTAAGGTGACCACCAGGTTGCGGATGCGGCTGTGATAGGCATGCACTTCCAGGTTGGCATCGCGAGAAAGCCGCCAGTCCCAGGTGGCACTGAGTGTGTTGGACTTCTCGGGCTCCAGATTGAAATTGGGCACCCTGAAGCCTGTGCCTCGGTACAAGCCCGTCGCAGTCTTGCTGCCGTCAAACGACCCGAATGAACTCAAGCTCTCTTCGGGCGACGGTGCCCTGAACGCTGCGGCGTAAGAGACTTTCAGCAGGTGGGCAGCGCCGGGCCGCCAGACCACACCCACACGTGGATTGGCCGAACTGCCGTAGTCAGAGTGCCGGTCCAGGCGCAAACCTGCCGTGGTGGACCACTCGCTGTGCCAGTCGGACTGCAACTGTGCATAGGCTGACAAGTTGTGCGATGAAGCGTCGTGAACCCGCAACGGCAAGTTTGTGTTGCGGTACAGGAAGCCCTGGTCGGCTGGGGATTTCGAAGTGTCGTAAGGGCTGGGCAGGGTATGACCTTCAATCGCCTTGAACTTCTGCACCCCAACGCCCGCCTGAACACGGTGGCGGCTGTCAACCCGCCAATTGAAACTCTGTTCGACCGACACCCGTTCTGCACGGGTGTATTCGTACCCATCGGCAAAAGACGTGTAGATATTGACGTACTTGGACGATGGATCGACGGTCTGCAGTGAGTAATCGGCTACCAACTCGGCCTGCACATCGCCGCCCAGGCTGAAGCGGTGCTTCGCCCAGACAGTGTCGGTCTGGGTCAACCATGGTGCGCTGTCCAGATACAAGGCGGTTTCGGGCTTGTCGCCGGTGCTGGTCAGGCTGCGGAACACATGACGGTAGGCACCGAAAGACCATTGGGCACCCACATCCAGCCTGGCAAAGGCGCTGTGGCTGCGGATCCCGCCGGTATACGCCTCGCGGTTGGCAGCGGGCACCACCACAGTGCCGCCCAGTGTGGTGGCGTTGCGGGCCGGAAAGTCGGACGGATAGAACCGGTCGAGCGGTGCCCTGTCGTCGCGCTGCGAGTGGCCACCGACCGCAACGGCCAGCCCGCCTGCATAAGCCTTGCTGGCATAAAAAGCTGCTTCCCGCGACCCGAACCGGCCAGCGCCAACCGATACCCAACCGGTTTGCCCGGACTCGGCCACATCGGTCACGATGTTGACCACACCGGCCACGGCATCGGCCCCGTAGAGGGCCGCAGCCGGGCCGTACACCACCTCGACCTGCTTGGCCGCATACAAAGCCAGATTTTCGGCCACAGGAAAGTTGCCACCTGCCGGATTGCCCACGCGCACCCCGTCCATCAGCACCAGCAGCCTGTTGGGGCCCGCAAAGCCCTGTACCGTGAAATGGTTGTATGCCGACGACTTGGTGCCCCGCATGAAGTCCACACCCGGCAGGTCTTCCAGCAAATCGGCCAGGTTGCGGTAACGGCGCTCGCGAATTTGCTCACGCGTGAACACCAGTACGTGCGCCGGTGACTGGTCCCTCGACTCCATCTGGCGCGAAGCCGTGACGACAGGCAGGTTCATCAACTCCGCCAGCGACAACGTGGCCAGACTGTCCACCTCGCTGCCGGCTGCCACTTGCGACCAGGCCGTGCCCACAGGCAACAGTCCAGCCAGCAAACCTGCCAGCACAGCGGCATTCAGACGATACTGCGGATGTCTCATGGCAATACAACCTGGTTGGGCGGCTTGTGATGCACAGTTAGCTTGTTTTTGTTTTCACGTGAGCGACTGCATCATCCTAGCAGACAGCCCAGGCCCAAAAAAGCCGGTCGCTGATTGCAGAAATGACCGAAACATCAGCCCACCCATCAGCCAAGCAAATGACAGAGTAAAGCAGTCGTCAACCCATTATTGGGTGTTCAACGGACGGCCCGAAGTGCTACGATCAAATAAGCAGTCGTTCATGTATGGGTCACCATTCAGGCTGCACAGGCAGAAACACACTTACAAATGGGAAAAATTCATGTTTGATCGGTTTCAACTTACCCAACGCGTCTGGCTGGCTGTTGTGCTGGTGTGGATTGTGTTGGTGGTGCTCATCGCCAACGCGTTCATGGGCATGCGCTCTGCCAAAGAAGCGCTGGCCTACGTGCACGACAACCGCATGCAAGCCTCCATTGCGCTGGGCAACATGCGCCGTGGTTACCTGGTCAACCGCATGGAAATGTTGCTGATGTTCCAGCACGCCCCTGATTCGCCACTGCTCGCAGCACACGACCATCCCATCACACTGCACCTGGACAACATCGCCAAGCTGCGCGACGTGAACAACGAGGCACAAAAAATCGTCGAGTCGCGCGACATCACGGCCGAAGAGCGCGCCTTGCTGGAAGACATGCTGGCCAAACGCAAAGCCTGGCAAGCCAAGCGTGACCAGGTGATGGAAGCAATGAAGAAGGACGACTTCTCCGCCGCCACCATGCAGTTTTTCCTGGTGGCTGGCCGGACCGAAGGGGCGGCTTTCGAAGCCGCCATGACCGCGCTGGTCAAGTTCCAATCAGAACAGGCGCAAAAAGAAACCGCTGCGGCTGAAAGCCGTTACCAGACCAGCCTGGCCATTTTCGTCGCTGCCATTGTGCTGGGTGCCCTGCCCATGACCCTGTTCCTGATGCTGACACTGCGCCGCATGTCCAAAGGTTTCTCGGTGGCCGATGACGCAGCCACATCCATTGCCCAAGGTGACCTGACCCACCGCATCGACGCCGACGGCGACGATGAAATCACCCACCTGTTGCGCCAGATGGGTACCATGCAGGGCAACCTGCGCGCGTTGCTGGGCCGAGTGGTCACGGGTGCCGATGCCATTGCCAGCGCGTCGTCTCAAGTGGCCAGCGGCACGCTGGACCTGTCTGCCCGCACCGAGCAACAAGCCAGTTCGCTGGAGCAAACCGCCTCGGCCACCGAGCAGTTGCAAAGCACCGTCAAGCTCAATGCCGAGAGCGCCGGCCAGGCCAACCAGATGGCCGAGACCGCATCGGTCGTGGCCAGCCGTGGCGGCGAGGTGGTGAGCCAGGTAGTCCACACGATGGACGAGATCAACACCAGCTCGCGCAAGATTGTGGACATCATTGCCGTGATCGACGGCATTGCCTTCCAGACCAACATCCTGGCGCTGAACGCAGCGGTGGAAGCCGCCCGGGCCGGTGAACAGGGGCGCGGGTTTGCGGTAGTCGCATCCGAGGTGCGCTCGCTGGCACAACGTTCGTCCACGGCGGCCAAGGAAATCAAGACGCTGATCGACGAGTCGGTCAACAAGGTCGAGGCCGGTACCCAGCAGGTCGGTCAGGCCGGGGAAACCATGCAGGAAATCGTGACGGCCATCGAAGGCGTGACACAGATCATGCGTGACATTGCTTCATCCAGCTCCGAGCAGGCGCAGGGCATTTCCCAAATCAACCAGGCCGTGGCACTGATGGACAGCGTGACGCAACAAAACGCCGCGCTGGTCGAAGAGGCGTCAGCCGCATCCGCCTCGCTGCAGGAACAGGCTCAGGCCCTGAAGCAGGAAGTCAGCGCTTTCAAACTCTGATAATTCAGTAGCTGAAAATGCCCGTCAGACAAGCGCTGGCGGGCTTTTTTTATGATGTTTTTTGCCTGCAGCCGCCCCACGGTCTGGCCAGCAACCCCAGCACGGCCAAGGCGGCCATGACACACGCGCCGCTGGGCCAGTCGAACACACCCGACACCACCAATCCCACACTGCCCACGGCCAGCGTTGCGCTGGCAACCCACCACGTACGCCAGTTCAGCGCCAACAATCGGGCAGGAACGATCAACCCGGCAAACACGAGCCACAGGCCCAGCATGCCCACCGTCAGGCTGGCGACCACTGCAAACCAGGCATAGAAGACGGCATCGGACCCGACACCCATTGCCCGCCCTGTGGACCAACGTTGCCAGCACTGGCTGCCGATGGCCAGCGCAGCCAGCCAGCCAACCTGCGGCCAGTCAGCCCAGAGCACATCCGCCGCCAGCAGGGCAGACAGGTGCTCACGCCCATGTGGCGCCTGGCTGGCACCCAGCACGGCCAGGGCCGCACCCAGCACATACACCAGGCCGATGAGCGCCTCGCGGTGCGCCGGATGGCGGCGCGCCAGTTGGCTCACCCAGGCCGCGGCCAGCAATGCACCCACCAGCGCGGCACCGCGCACACTCCAAGGCCCCGGATGGTCCTGCCACCACGCCCACCACAGGGCCGCGGCTGCGGCGGCCTGTGCCACCGCCAGGTCAATGAACACCACGCCCCGCTGCAGCACCTGCTGCCCCAACGGTGCCAGCGCCGCCAACCCGAAGGCCAGCGCCAGCACCGACGGCAGCCACCACGGCCACAGGGCCCACTCGGGCACATCCGGCATCATCATCGTTGGCCCCGCCCGTTCAACCACCGCCTGGCTGCGCGGCCAGCAGGCGTGACAACAAGCCGTCAAACCAGATGACCAGCGCATCCGGCTGGAGTGGATCGTCCACCGTGGCTGGCAACACCACCACCGGGCTTCGGCCACGCAACTGCTGGGCCAACCAGCGGGCCGAGCGGTCGTCCTGGTAACTGGCCACCACAATGGCTGCAGGCGGTTTGACGGTGAGGTGCTCGCGCAAAGCGCCGAGGTGGCCCGGTGTCGGGGGCATGCCGGGTTTGGGCTCGAGGTCGGCCACCATCTCCACCCCCAACCAGTGCCAGAGGTAGCCGAATGTGGTGTGCTGCGCCGCCACCTGCCTGCCCTTCCATGCACGCCCTGCCGCTGCCCAGCGTTCGGTATGGACCTGCCACTGCCTGGCCCACACCGCCTGCCGCTGCGCAATGGCTGCGGCCTGCGCGGGCCAGATGTGGCCCAGGCGTTCAGACAGCGCCTCGGCCACTTCGGCCAGCCGGCGCGGGTCGGTGTGCAGATGCGGATTGCCTTCGGGGTGCACATCCCCCGCAAAGGGGTTGAGGGTGGCCGGCTGCGGGTCGATCAGGCTGGCGTGGTCTGCCGCGTAGAACATGCCGGGCTGACCGTCCTGTACCCTGGGGTTGGCGGCACGCTGCTGCAGCATGGGCAGCCAGCCGGCTTCCAGTGCCGCGCCGGTGCACACCGCCAGATCAGCGCTGCGCAACTGGGCAATCAGGGCCGGGCGGGCCTCGATGTGGTGTGGGTCTTGCCGTGCATGGGTGGCCACATGCACCTTCGCCTGCGGCAGCATTACGCGCACGAGGGCTGCCCATTCGGGCTCGCATGCGAACACGGTAGGCACCTGGGCGGCGGCACCTGTCACCCAGGCGCACAGCCCGGCTGCCAACCAGGCACGCCAGCGCAGCGGTTGACGGCCCCCCGTTTTGGCCAGCAGGGCGTCAGAAGCTGTGCGCACCGTGGGCTCCAAAGCTCAACACATAGTGCAGTTGCACCGAGCGCTTGGCCGCGCCCTCCACCCCCACCGCACCCGATTGGCTGGACAGTTGCAGCCGCACGGTCTGCGCGTGGGTGGGCTTGTAAGCCACCATCACAGATTGTTCGCGCAAGCGCACGTTGTGGAAGTGGTCATCGTGCGGACTGCGGGCTTTCAGCCAGTCCAATCGCACGCCGGTTTCCCAGGCGGCCGACCAGCGCCAAACGGCCATGAGCGACTGTGCCTCGTGTCGGTCTCTGGTTCGGGCGAAGCGGTTGATGCCGCTCACCCGCGCCCATTCGCCCACCACTTTCAACTGTTGATCGCGGTTGTTGCCGTCGGGTGCCCATTTCCACGCGGCATCCAGCAACACCATGTTGCGCCCACTGAAGGCGGCTCCGTGGGCGTGCGCATGGTCGTGGGCGTGGTCATGGCCCGCTTCGCCACCTTCGGAGCCCTCTTCTTCCAACGCCGCCTCGCGCCGGTTGTGCACCCAGGCGGCACCCAGTTGCCAACTGTGCGACTTGCCCCAGTCGTCACCCAGCTTGGCGCTGAGCGTGACCGCACCGGGGCTGCGGGCGCGGGAGGCCTCTTGCACCAGTTGCTTGCCGGTGAACACCTCCAGGCCCGTGCGCAGATAAAACGGCGTGGGTGCCGTCCAATTGACGCGGAATCCATCGTCAAACCAGTGCCCCCCCAGAAACGCGCGGTACAGCAGCGGGCGCTCGACAAAATCGTCGGCATGCGGGTGCTGTTCGTTCAGGTAGCCGATTTGTGACGGAAAGCGCCCTGCCCGCACCTGCAGCCCGGCAGGCAGGCAGCGGGTTTGCACATAGGCCTCTTCCAGTTCCGCCTCCACTTTGCCGTCGTGGGCATGTGCCGCCACAGTGAAACGCGCCTCCAGCGCCTGCCCCAGCGGCCCGGCTGCACTCACGTCGCTGTGGCCCAGTTGAAGGCCCTTTTCGCGCTGGCCCAGTGCCAACCCGCGCGAGGTGTGTGCCACGTCCAGCACGGCCCCCACACCCCAGGACTCCGACTCGGCGGCCTGTGTGGCCTGGGCCATGCCCAGGCACATCAGCGCAACTGCGAATGCAGTGGGCGATGCAGGTCTGCGCGGCATCATCGCGTAATACCCGTCCAGGTGATGGCCGATGGCGTGAAGCCCAACGCCGTGCGGCTGACCACAGCACCGGTCTGGCTGTTGACCGTGACCAGCTGTTTGGCCACAGGGTCGGTCACATACAGCTCGTCTTTCGCGCCGTTGGCCACGATGGCTGGCCACGGCGCAGCGGTGGGCATGGTCGGCACCACGCCTGCTACCACCGGGCCAGCCGCCCATGCGTTGGCCTGACGGATCACCATGCGCAATGCCCCCTGGTGGTCCAGCACAGCAAAGCGCGAACCGCTGCGGTCAAACGCATGGGCCCGACGCACAAAGCCGGCCTCCCAGCCAGGTAGGGTCAGCGCAGCCGATGTACCTGCGGCGGCATCGATGGCAAAGAAGCGCGTGGTGACGGGGGGCGCTGCAGTGGTGCCTTCGGTGCCCACGCCGATGAACTGCCCGGACAACTTGGGATGGCCCACCACTGTGCTCACGCGAAGGGGCGTGACCACCTTCTGGTCAGTGACTGCCGTGGCGCTGGTGTGGGTAACCACGACCACCCCATCCCTGCAGCCCACCACGGTGTGGCTGCCACTGCTGAACGAGCCGTGCATGCCATCGCAGCGCGTGCCCAGGCGGCGGTCATAGGTGTAACCCGTGCCACTGCGCTGGTACAACTCCAAGTGTGTCGGCAGCGTGTCGGGCGCATCTGAAGCCCTGGAAACAGTCAGCAGTTTGTTGCCAACTGGCTCGGCAAAGCCGTGCACGGCGTAGGACAGGTCCAGCGAGGCGGCCGTTTTTTTACCCCCAATGGAATCGTCGGTCAGCAGGCTGACCTTGGCAGTCTGTGGTGGGGTAGCTGTGGCACTGCCATCGAAATACACAGTGGCCTGCACACCGGTCTGCACATCGAAATGCGACGGTGCGGTGCCTGCCAGCGTCCAGTCCACCTTGGTGGTGGCTTGCTTGTAGTCGTGCAAATGATCGCCGTGGTCCTCCTGCCAGATGCCGCCGTCAATGAACTGCACCTTGCCCGCCGCGCCCTGGTAGGCCAAGGCATAACGACCATTGGGACTGGTGTACAGGGCGGAGGGTGCGCTGTCCATTGCAATGGTGACCGCAACGGCTTTGCTGTCCAGATCGAACACGCGCACGCCGGTGGCAGCATTTTCGGCGATGGCCAAGCGGCCAGCGGTGTCGATCACGGTGTCGGTGTGGGCGTGCTCATCGCCACCACCACCGCAGGCACTGACCATCGCAGCAGCGGCCAGCGCCACCACAGAGCGACGGGAAAACATCATGGGCATGGGTGTCATACAAACTCCTGAGTGAAAAAAAGCGTCAGAGAAACTCAACCGTTGATTGGGGGCACATCCAGCACCAGCACCAGTCGGGTCAACCCGCTGCCGCCAATGCGCGGCGAGCGGTGGACGACGCCCCCATCGTGCGGCTGGCCTGGCCAGCCACAGCCTTTGAACAGGGCGACATCGCCCGTGGCCATGGCTTGTGCGTAAGGGGTGTCTTCGTCGGGCTGGACCATGACCGAGGGTGCGTGCTCGGGCCACACCCACTGGGTGCCCGGACCCCGGCAGGTGCAGATCAGCCGCAATGGCACGCAGTCGCGGTGCCAGCGGCGACAACCGTTGTGGCTGAGCACATCGAGCCGCATCTGCACGGCAGGGCAGCCTCTCAGGCGCGCAAACATGGCCACGAGGGCTGCCACATCGGCCACCCATGCGTCGCGGGCGGGGTGACGCTGGGTGCCACTGGCATCGCACACGGCGTGAACCGTGCGGTCCGCTTCCTGGGGTTGCAGCGTCAAACGGCAGGTGGGCAACGCTTCTGGCAGCAGTGAGCTGAGCCAGGCACCACTTGCCCAGTTGGGGCGTTGCCACAACGCCAGCTCGGTAGCGGGCTGGCGAATGCCTTGCAAGGTGTCGGCTGTTGCTCCGCAGATCACGGCGGGCGATGACAACACCGCGTCAAACATCTGCACCCTCTTCCACACGCACCCAATTCGGAAACGGGTATTTGAACTCCGCCCAGCCCTTCATGCCTTTGCGGGTTTCGGTGAAGTTCAGGTGCATGGCCTTCCAGGCTTGCTCGATGGCAGCGCGGTCCATGTGGGTGCCGATGAACACCACCTCGTTGATGCGGTCGCCGTACGGCTCTTTCCAGTTCTTCTCGATGCCTGCGCGGGCGGGCGTGCCTTTGGGTGGCCAGCGGTCTCGCGGGGCCGATGCCCACCACTGCCCCACGGGTTCATGCGTGGCCACGTTGCCCGCGCGGGAGTAGCTGACCACCCACTGCGGGCGGCTGGCCAGCCAGGTGTAGCCCTTGGCGCGCAGCAGACCGCCAAAAGGCATTTCCATGAATTCGGCCAACCGCTGGGGGTGCAGCGGTTCGTGGCTGCGCAGCACAAAGCTGTGGATGCCATAGGCCTCGGTTTCTGGGGTGTGGTGGCCTTCCAGCTCCTGCGCCCAGCCGGGCATGGCGCTGGCGCGTTCCAGGTCAAACTTGCCAGTGCCCAGCACTTTGGTCAGAGGTACCACACCGTGGTCCGCGTACACCACCTCGGCCACGGGGTTCAGCGCTTTGATGACGGCCGTCACCTGGTTGCGGCGGGCTTCGTCCACCAGGTCGATCTTGTTGACCACAATGACATCGGCAAACTCGATTTGCTCCATCAGCAGCGTGGCCAGGCTGCGGTTGTCGTCCTCACCCGCCGTTTCGCCCCGCTGCGCCAACAGGTCTTTGCTGGTGTAGTCGCGCAGCAGGTTGAATGCGTCGACCACGGTGACCATGGTGTCGATGCGCGCCACGTCGTTGAGGGAGTCGCCGTTCTCGTCTTCAAAATCGAAGGTGGCGGCCACGGGCATGGGTTCGCCAATGCCGGTGGATTCGATCAGCAGGTGGTCGAACCGGCCCTCCGCCGCCAGACGGCGCACCTCCACCAGCAAGTCTTCGCGCAGGGTGCAGCAAATGCAGCCGTTGCTCATTTCCACCAGCCGCTCGTCGGTGCGCGACAAGGCGGCCCCCGATTGCGCGGCCGAGCGGTCCACCAATGACGCATCGATGTTGACGTCGCTCATGTCGTTGACGATGACCGCCACCCGCAAGCCTTCGCGGTTGGCGAGGACATGGTTGAGAAGGGTGGTTTTGCCCGCACCCAAAAAACCGGATAGCACCGTCACGGGCAAACGACCGCGTTTGCCCTGCTCCACTCTGAACGCCTGCATGGGATGCTCACACCTTTGTCAGTCGTCACGTCTGACAAAGGTGACCACCACCCCGCTAACGCAACAGGGTGGCGATATTAACGCAATTCAATTGCGTTAAATCACAACCCCTCAATGCGCCCGTTCCCAGTTGGGCCCGAAGCCCACCTCGGCCAACAGCGGCACCTTCAGTGCAGCCACACCGGCCATCAGGCGCGGCACCTCGGCGCGCACCCAGTTCACCTCAGACTCTGGCACCTCGAACACCAGTTCGTCGTGCACCTGCATGATCATTTTTGTGCCGCGCTGCTGCGCATCCAGCGCATGCTGCACCGCCACCATGCTGAGCTTGATGAGGTCAGCCGCCGTGCCCTGCATGGGGGCGTTGATGGCGGCGCGCTCGGCGCCCGCGCGGCGCGGGCCGTTGGGGCTGTTGATTTCGGGCAGGTACAGCCGGCGGCCGAACACGGTCTCCACGTAGCCCTGCGCTTTGGCCTGGGCGCGGGTGTCGTCCATGTAGCGCTTCACACCGGCAAACCGCTCGAAGTAGCGCTGGATGTAGTTTTTGGCCGCCGTGTTGTCAATGCCCAGCGCCTTGGCCAGGCCAAAACTGCTCATGCCATAGATGAGCCCGAAGTTGATGACTTTGGCATAGCGCCGCTGTTCGCTGCTGACCTGCTCCAGGCCGATGCCGAACACCTCGGCGGCCGTGGCACGGTGCACGTCCAGGCCGTCGGCAAAGGCCTTCAGCAAGGCCGGGTCACCGCTGATGTGCGCCATAATGCGCAGCTCGATCTGGCTGTAGTCGGCGCTGGCAATCTGGCAACCCGGCGGGGCCACAAACGCCTCGCGCACCCGCCGGCCCTCGGCAGTGCGCACGGGAATGTTCTGCAGGTTGGGCTCGTTGCTGCTGAGCCGCCCGGTCACCGCCACGGCCTGCGCGTAGTGGGTGTGCACCCTGCCCGTGCGGGGCGTGGCCAGCAAGGCCAGCTTGTCGGTGTAGGTGCCTTTGAGTTTGCTCAGGGACCGGTGTTCCAGAATGCGGGCGGGCAGCGGGTAGTCTTCTGCCAGCTTTTCCAGCACCTCTTCGTCGGTGCTGCGCGCACCGGTGGCGGTTTTTTTGATCACCGGCAAACCGAGCTTGTCGAAAAAAATCTCACCCAACTGCTTGGGGCTGGAGAGGTTGAACGGCTGCCCGGCAATGTCGTACGCCTCCTGTTCCAGCTGCTGGATGCGCTGTCCCAACTCGTGGCTTTGCGTGGCCAGTGTGGGCGCATCGATGAGCACGCCGTTGCGCTCGATGCGGTACAGCGCTTCGCTGCTGGCCATTTCCAGCTCGTACACAAACTGCAGGCCGCTAGGTTGCGCTGGCGCTGAGCCAGCCGCCGCTTCAGCTGCCGGTTCGGCGTCGAAAATCAGGTCCGCCTGGGCGCTGGCGGGCGGCGCGGGTGGCGTGGCCACCTGCGCGCTGGCCTGCAACAGGGGCCACAAGACACGGTGCACCGCCAGGGTCTGTTCGGCATCCTCACCCGCATACGCAGCAGCCTTGGCCACATCGACCTGGCTGAACGGAATCTGGTGCGCGCCCTTGCCGCACAGGTCTTCATAGGTGATACCGCCCCGCCCCAGGTGGCGTTCGGCCAGGCTGGACAGGCCATGGGGGCGGTGCACCTCCAGCACGTAGCTCTGCAACATCGTGTCGTGGGCATAACCCTTCACCTCAATGCCGTGGTTGGCCAGCACATGCCGGTCGTATTTGACGTGCTGCCCCAGCTTGTGGACAGCGGGGTCTTCCAGCCAGGGCTTCAGGCGCGCCAGCACCTCGTCCCGAGGCAACTGCACGGGCGCATCGGGGTAATCATGGGACAGCGGGATGTAGGCGGCGTGGCCAGGCTCGACGCACAGGCTGATGCCCACGATCTGAGCGGCCATCTGGTCCAGCGAGGTGGTTTCGGTGTCCAAAGCCGTCAGTTCGGCCGCCTGAACCCGTGCCAGCCAGGCCTCAAACGCCGCCCAATCGGTCACTGTGTCGACCTGCACCGTGCTGGCGACAGCCGGCGCGGCGCTTTCGGACGTGGCAAACAAATCGCCGGTGCCGCCCGGCTGGGCCGCCTGCGCGGCGGGCTCCGTCCGGCCTGCCTTCGCAGGGGTAGTGGGCACCGACGCCCCGCTCCCCCGCTCGGCCATGGCCCGCACCAGGCCTTTGAAGCCAAATTTGGCATAAAAATCGGCCAGGGCGCTTGAATGCTGGGCACTGACAGCTATGGAATCGAGACTGGGCAACCCAGGCACATACCCGTTCAGGTCGCAGTCGGTCTTGATGGTGACCAACGCGCGCCCGGTGGGCAACCAGCCCAGGGCATCGCGCAGGTTCTGCCCCGCCACGCCCTTGACCTCGTCGGCCCGGGCCACCAGCGCGTCGAGCGAACCGAACTCCTGCAGCCACTTGGCAGCGGTCTTGGGCCCCACTTTGGACACACCGGGCACGTTGTCCACCGCATCACCCACCAGGGTCTGGAAGTCGATCATCAGCCTGGCCGGTACACCAAACTCGGCCTCCACGCCCGCCAGGTCCCGGCGCTTGCCATTCATGGTGTCGATGATGGTGATGTGTTCAGTTACCAGTTGCGCCAGGTCTTTGTCGCCGCTGGAGATCACCACGTCGAAGCCCTGCGCTTCGCCCGCACGCGCCAGTGTGCCGATGACATCATCTGCCTCGACCCCAGGCACATTCAGCACCGCCCACCCCAGCAGGCGCACCACTTCGTGGATGGGTTCGATCTGTGCCCGCAAGTCGTCTGGCATGGGTGCCCGGTGGGCTTTGTAGTCAGGGTACAACGCATCGCGGAACGTGGGGCCGGACGCGTCGAACACACAGGCCACGTGGCTGGCGGGCACGTCTTTGGCCAGGCTCTGCATCATGTTGACCATGCCCCGGATGGCACCGGTGGGGGCGCTGGATGGGTCGCCGGCCACGGCCCGCAGGTCGGGCATGGCGTGAAAGGCACGGTACAGGTAGCTGGAGCCGTCTACCAGCAGCAGGGTGGGTCGCTTGTCAGTCATGGCGCGCATTGTCGGGCATGGGCCGTGCGACAGCCGCAAACCCTGGACTGGAAGCCGCCCGGAAAAACGCTCTCAATGCCACTGCCTCGCTACTGCCGCGCTGCTACCCCGCCACTACCACGCTGCTGCCCCGCGACCCGGCAGGCGACCCTCCAAGCGACCCACCAAGCGATGGCCACGCCCCTGCCGGGCCGATGCGGCCTTGGCTTTTACAATCGGGCATGACCATTTTTTCCATTTCTGCGCTTTCTCCTGCCCGTCTCGTTGCCGCTGCCTGCCTGTTGGCCGGTGCAGCCGCCTGGGCACAGGAAGCCCCGACCGACACCGCACCCAACCAGCGCCTGCAGCGCATCACCCATGAAGATGCCGGCAGCCGGGTCGATGAAGTGCGCATCGGCGGCGTCACGCGCCAGATAGATGTGCAAACCAAGTCGGGCCTGCCGGGCTACCAGATCCAGCCCAGCGCCAGCCCGCAAGGCAGTGCCATGCCTGCTGGCGAGCGCACCGGCAGCCAGGGCAGCGCAGGCCGCACCAGCTGGCGTTTGTTGAATTTTTGATCCCTTTCGGGCTGCCACGGGCAGCTGCATCACATGGCTGTATTCACACCGGTCACCACGACCGAAGCAGGCGAACTGCTGACCCGTCTGGGCTTGGGCACGCTCACCGACATGCAAGGTTGCGCAGGCGGCATCGAGAACACCAACTACTTTGTGTCCACCGAGCGCACAGGGGCGGTGCACGACTATGTGCTCACACTGTTCGAACGCCTGAGCTTCGAGCAACTGCCTTTTTATCTGCACCTGATGAAACACCTGGCTGGCAAGGGCATCCCGGTGCCCGACCCGGCAGCCGATGCCCAGGGCAACATCCTGCACACCGTCAAGGGCAAGCCAGCGGCTGTGGTGAACAAGCTGCGTGGCAAAAGCCAGCTTTCGCCGCAGCCTGCACATTGCGCAGCAATGGGCGAAATGCTGGCCCGCATGCACCTGGCCGGGCAAGACTTTGACCGCATTCAGCCCAACCTGCGCGGCCTGGCCTGGTGGAACGAAACCGTGCCTGTCGTGTTGCCGCACCTGAACGCCGACCAGGCCAATCTCATCAGCGCGGAACTCGCGTTCCAGAACGAGGTGTCGGCAACGGCAGCCTATGCGGCCCTGCCCAAAGGGCCGATCCATGCCGATCTGTTCCGCGACAACGTGATGTTCGAGGGCGAGACCCTGACCGGCCTGTTCGACTTTTACTTTGCCGGTTGTGACAGCTTTGCCTTTGACCTGGCCGTCTGCCTGAACGACTGGTGCATCGACCTGCCCACAGGCGTTCACGATGCCGCCCGCGCCCAGGCCATGCTGGCCGCCTACCAGGCCGTGCGTCCGCTCACCGATGCGGAACGCACCTTGCTGCCTGCCATGTTGCGTGCCGGTGCGTTGCGATTCTGGGTGTCGCGCCTGTGGGACTGGCACCTGCCGCGCGAGGCCAGCATGCTCAAACCCCATGACCCCACCCACTTCGAACGTGTGTTGCGCCAGCGCGTGACCACCATGACAGACCTCGCAGCCTGGATGCAGGCGTGAACAAGGCCCACCCATGAAACTCAACATCGTGCCCGCCAGCACCGGCCTGCAATGGGTCAAAGCGGGCATCCAAACCTTCTTCAGGCAACCCCTGGCACTGGGAGGGCTGTTTTTCATGTTCATGGGGGCCGTGTCGATACTGGCCATCGTCCCCGTGCTGGGCAATCTGCTGGCCTTGGTGCTGCTGCCTGCCGCCACGCTCGGATTGATGGCCGCTGCCCGACAGGCTGCCGATGGTGTGTTTCCCATGCCCAGAGTTCTTGGCACCGCCTTCGCGGCGGGCAAGCAGCGCATGACGAGCATGCTGAAGCTCGGTGTGCTGTACGCAGCCAGTTTCGTCGTCATGCTGGCGTTCACTGCGCTGGCCGATGGCGGACAGTTTGCAGGTGTCTACCTGGGCCAAACTGAACTGACGCAGGACATCGCCAGCTCGCCCGCCTTCCAGGCTGCATTGTGGGTGGCGCTGGCCTTCTACGTGCCGCTGGCAGCAGCTTTCTGGCATGCACCCGCACTGGTGCACTGGCACGGCATTTCCCCGGTCAAAAGCCTGTTTTTCAGCACGCTGGCCTGCTGGAAAAACAAAGGTGCCTTGTTGCTCTTCGGGCTGGGGTGGGTGGGCATGTTTGTCCTGGGCGGCATCCTGACCAGCGTGGTGGTCTCGCTGGCCGGCGGCGGTGCGTTGGCCCGGGGGCTGGTCATGCCTGCGGTGATGCTGATGGCCTCGATGTTTTTTTCGTCGCTGTACTTCACATTCCGCGACAGCTTCCTGCTCGACCAGTCTGAAGATGCGCCAAAATCAGCGGCCTGAGGCAGCGCCAACGGGCGTTTGCCGCTCTGTACCGTGTTTGAACAGGAATGACCCATGGCAGAACACACCCTCAGCGGACGACACCCCTCCGAAGTGACCTGGTTCCAGCGCCGCCAGACCTTGCAGGCTGCGGCAGCCTGGGTAGCGGCAGGCGGCTGGTCTGCCGCAGCAGCGCAGCAGCGCAGCAACATCGTCGAGCTGGAGGGCGATGCCATCCTCAACGGCAGCGCCTTGCGGCCCGACACCACCATCCAGACCGGCGATGTGATTGAAACCGGGCCGCGTTCCAGACTGGTGTTCGTCATCGGCAACTCGTCTTTCCACGTAAGGCAGAACTCGAGGCTGGCGGTCGAACGCGGCGCATCGCTGAACGCTGTCAGCTTGCTTCGGCTGCTGACTGGTGCCGTTGTCAGCGTGTGGGGCAAAGGGCAGTCACGCCGCATCGTGACACCCACCCTGACAGCAGGCATCCGTGGTACCGGTGTGTACACCGAGATTTTTGCGGACAGGGACAACCGCAGTTACCTCTGCAATTGCTACGGCACCATTGACCTGAGCACGTCGAACGACAAGGTGACATCGCAGGCTGAATACCACCAGGCTTTCTGGGCTGACCGGCGCGGCAGTGAAGAGGTCGTGCTGTCGCCGGCCAAGGCCATCAATCACACCGACGAAGAACTCGAATTTCTGGCGCGGCTGGTTCAGCAGCGCACTGCCTGGCAAATCAGCGGCAAAAAAGGCAGCAAGGAAAGCGGCACTTACTGACGCAAGGGCCAGGCCACGTCGCGACTTTGCCGACAAACGTGGCGCGCCTCCGACACGCTGCGAATTTCAGTAGCTAATTGCGGCGAGGCTCAGCCATAATTTCTGCTCAACCGTCGGCGGTCGCCTGTCGACAGCATCGAATCAAACCCGACAGGGTCACAGGAGTTCTGTCTTGAACATACCCTTTTCCACCAGCGCGTGCGCCGCGATTGTTCTCGCCACATTGGCAGGCTGTGCTCAATCTCCCATACCCGTCGGGGGCAACTTTGACATCACCGAGCAGAAGAAGGTTCGCTCGGCGGGTCACTGGCAGGTGGTGGCACGCGACGCAGCGCGTGAAACCCTGAAGATGCTGGACGAAGCCGGCGTGGCGTCCAACGCACGGCTGTCGGTCACACCCCCGGCCCAGGCCACGTCGTTTGAAACCACCTTCCACGAAATGCTGACCACCGAACTCGTGCGCTCCGGTCGCCGGGTGACCACCAGCTCGCAGAACGTGCTGGCCATCAGCTACAAAGCCCAGTTGGTGGTGCACAAGAGCGAGCGTCCGCACTTTGTGCCCGGCATCTACACCATGCTGACAACGGGCGTTGGCGTGGTTCACGGTTTGCGCAACCAGCATTTGGACGCGAAGCTTGCTGGGGCAGTCGGCATCGCCGCGATTGCAGATTACGCCGCCAGCGTGAATTCCGGCGGCCCGACGCACACCGAATTGGTATTGACCACCTCGGCAAACACGCCTGACCAGATCCTGACCCGCAAGACCGATGTGTACTACATTGAGGATGTGGACAACACCCTGTTCCGCACAGCCCCCGAATTCAAGACCATGAAGGTGGTGAGCCAATGAAGCGCGTTGCATTGCCCCTGATGCTCGCCGCCGCTGCCCTGCTGACGGCCTGCGCGTCACAGAACACCGGTGTGTACATCAAGCCTGAACCCACCTACGAAGAAGCCAAAGCCAGCAAGTTTGTGGTGGCCAACCGCGAGGCCATCGACGCCCTGCTGGCTGGACTGGACCTCCAGCCCCTGACCACCACCCCCCTGCTGGTGGCCACCGTGGTCAACGTGAACGACCTGCGCAAGACAGCCCCGCTGGGCCGCACGCTGTCCGAACAGTATGCGTCGCACCTGGTGGGCCGGGGCCTCCATGTGAAGGAGCTGAAGTTGCGCGGCGACATCTTCGTCCGCGAAGAAACCGGCGAGCTGATGCTGTCACGCGAACTGAAAGACATCGCCAAGGTCCACAGCGCTGGCCTGGTAGTCGTGGGCACATACTCGGCAGCGGCCAACTCCACATTCGTGAGCCTCAAGCTGGTGAAAACCGACACCGGTCAGATCATCCGCGGCCACGACTACGCGCTGCCCAACAACGCAGACGTGAACAAGCTGCTGTCCCTCAAGTAAGTTCTGCCTGGCCACACGCGCTGAAAGCCGCTGCAATTTCGCAGTGGCTTTTTTGTTTCCCGGTGAACGCTGGTCAATGCTTCGTCGCCGCCTGCCAGAGGCCATCAACCGGTGGGCGAACGCCGGTTGACCCATGCCACCAGCGACAGCATCACGGGTACCTCAACCAACACCCCCACCACCGTGGCCAGCGCAGCGCCAGAATTCAGGCCGAACAGCGAAATGGCCACGGCCACCGCCAGCTCGAAGAAATTGGACGTACCGATCAGACAGGCAGGCCCCGCGACGTTGTGTGGCAGACGCAACCAGCGTGCGCCCCACCAACCCAGAAAGAAAATCCCGTAACTCTGCACCAGCAGTGGCACGGCTATGAGCGCGATGTGCAGCGGATTCGCCATGATGGTGGTGGCCTGAAAACCGAACAGCAGCACCACCGTTGCCAGCAAACCGGTGATGGAAGCAGGCTTGACCCGTGCATGAAAGCGCGCCAGGGCATCTGCCCCCCGGCGCAAAAGCACACGCCGCGTCCACATGCCTGCGAGCAACGGCAGCACCACATACAGCACCACAGACAGCAGCAGGGTATCCCAGGGCACAGTGACTTCAGTCACCCCCAGCAGAAACGCCGCAATCGGCGCAAAGGCCACGACCATCACCAGGTCATTGACTGACACCTGCACCAGCGTGTAGTTGGCATCGCCCTTGACCAGTTGGCTCCACACAAACACCATGGCGGTGCAGGGCGCAACGCCCAGCAAAATCATGCCCGCGATATAGGCTTGCGCGGTCTGCGGATCGACCCAAGGCGCAAACAGGTACTGGAAGAACAGCACCCCCAGCGCAGCCATGGTGAACGGCTTGACCAGCCAGTTGACCACCAGCGTCAGCATCAAGCCTTGCGGACGCTGGCCCACATGGCGCACCGCTCCCCAGTCGATCTGGGTCATCATGGGATAGATCATCACCCAGATGAACACGGCAACCACCAGGTTCACATGCGCCCACTCCAGGGCAGCCAGCACCTGAAAGGCCCCTGGCTGCCACAGGCCTAATAGAAGCCCGACCAACATGCCCAGCGCCACCCAGACCGACAGATAACGTTCAAACAATCCCATTTTGCGGTGTACCTACTCAGCTCTGGCCAATCTGGTCCAACTGGAGTTTGAGCGCGAGTCGGTCCAGCTTTTCAAGTGGCAGCACGGTGAACAGCGAAATGCGGCGGTTGAGCACGATGAAGGCGTCGGTGAACGCGCGCTGCCTGTCTTCTGCACTGCCCTGAACGGCCACCGGGTCGGGCACACCCCAGTGCGCCGACATGGGCTGCCCCGGCCACACGGGACACACCTCTCCTGCAGCCTTGTCACACACGGTCAGCACAAAGTCCATGTGCGGCGCGTCCGGGCCGGCAAATTCGTCCCAGTTTTTGCTACGCAGCCCTTGGTGCGGATAGTGGTTGCGCTGGAGCAACTCCAACGCCAGCGGGTTGACCGCGCCGTGCGGATGGCTGCCCGCGCTATAGGCCCGGAACCGTCCGGCCCCCAACTGGTTGAGGACCGATTCGGCCATGATGCTCCGGGCAGAGTTGCCCTTGCAAATGAACAGCACATTGCGCACGCGATCGGTGGTCATGTCAGCTTCCTTGGGTTGGGTCAGGTGGCAAGGCTGGCCACCACAGCAGGTATCGGTCAGGTAGGCCATCAGGCCGTTCATGGCCACGAAGTTGGCCTGGTACACCAGGTGGCGACCTTCGCGCGCCACCGTCACCAGATTGGCCTGCACCAACTCTTTCAGGTGGAATGACAGTGCACTAGGTGCAATGCCGTGCTCTGTTGCCAGGGCACCGGGTGTCAAACCCTCGGGGGCAGCGGTGACCAGCGAGCGGAACACCTGCAAGCGCGAACGCTGTGCCAGCGCCGACAGCGCGACCAGCGCCTGGTCTTCGTCTTCGCTGGGCTGGGCAATGGGGGGAATGGTCATGACATCAAGAGACTGGCAGGGCGGGCGACCGATTCAGCCGCCAGCGGTTCGGGGCAAACGAAGCGTGGCGGCCCAACAGAGCACCAGCATCGCAGCCGAACCCAGCAGCGCATACAGCAACCCACCCCACTGGTACAGCAGACCCGACATCAGCGTGCCGAAGAACCGCCCCAACGCATTGGCGGCGTAGTAGAAGCCCACATCTTCCGCTGCCTTTTCCGACCCCGCATAGGCCAGCACCAGGTAGGAGTGAACGGATGAGTTGACGGCAAAGGCAAACCCGAACAGACCCAGCCCACCCACCACCACCCATTGCAAGTGCGGCACATCGGCCAGCACCGCTGCCGCCAAGGCCACGGGCACCAAAGCCAACGCGGCAGACCACCAGCGGGCGGCGGGCACTTCGTGGCTCAGGCCGTCGGCGCTGCGCTTGACGATGTTGGGCGCCAGCGCCTGCACCAGGCCATAGCCAATCGTCCACGCGGCCAGGAAGCCGCCCACCATCGTGAACGTCCAACCCTGTGCATACAAAAACACCGGCACGCCCACCACAAACCACACGTCGCGTGCGCCGAACAGTGCCACACGGGCCGCAGCCAGCGCGTTGATGCCCGCGTTTTTGGCAAACAGCTCTTTGGCCGATTTGGAGGCCTTGGCCTTGCCCATCATGGGCGGCAACGAGGCCACCACACCCACCAGCACCAGCGCCAGCAGGCCCGCCATGGCCCACAGCGCGTGGGCAAACCCCAGAGCATCCAACAACAAACCGCCCAGGAAAAAGCCCACGCCCTTCATGGCGTTTTTACTGCCGGTGAACCAGGCCACCCATTTGAACAACTGGCCTGCGCCCTGCTCGTTGGCCTGTGCCGCCGTGACCTTGATGGCCGATTTGCTGGCGGTTTTGGTCAGGTCTTTGGCCACGCCACAAATGCCCTGCGCCACGACTACCCAGGCCACCGACATGGCCGCTGTCCACGCCGGGTCAAGCATGGACAACAGTGTGAAACCAATGATCTGCGTCACCAGCCCCACCGTCAGCATGCGGGCAATGCCGTAGCGCGTGGCCAGCCAGCCGCCGATCAGGTTGGCCGCCACACCCGCGGCCTCGTACAGCAGAAACAGGAAGGCCAGCGTGAACGGCGAGTAGCCCAGCTTGTAAAAGTGCAGCAACACCAGCATGCGCAGCGCGCCGTCGGTCAGCGTGAAACCCCAATACGCTGCGGTGACGATGGCGTAGTTGCGCTCGGCCGCGCTGAAGGTGGTGGTACCGCGCCCGGCGGTGTGCTGGCCCATGGCGCTCAGATGCCCACGGTTTGCATGTGGCAGGCCAGGTCCACCATGCGGGTGGCGTAGCCCATCTCGTTGTCGTACCAGGCGTAGACCTTCAGCAGCGTGCCGTCGGTCA
>ERZ761609.964-NODE-964-length-28697-cov-59.603415_pt1 | contig 28697 bp, 22 predicted proteins | sample MGYA00511163_ERZ761609 | MGnify/ENA primary metagenome ERZ761609 (study PRJEB28899, sample SAMN02445070) | bioreactor sludge metagenome | biome: EBPR sludge | place: Australia: Brisbane, Thorneside Wastewater Treatment Plant | collected 2011-12-16 ... | reverse complement strand
GCATTCGGTGTCGTCGCCCTGCACCGCGGCTTCAAGTTCTGAAACGACCCGGCATCTACCTCGGCGACAGCGACACCCCCGCCCTCCCCGCTCTCCACTTCACCGGTCAGGCCCGCCTCGCTCTCCCCAACGTCGCCGCCATCCGCGCGGACCGCCCCTTCTCCGTCGCCGCCTACGTCCTCGCCCCCCCGGCCGAAGGCCGCTTCGTCATCGCCTCCCAGTCCGACCCCGCTGACAAGAACCGCGGATGGGCCATCGATGTCTCGGGACGCGTCCCCGGCATGCGCATCACCGGCGACGACGGCGTCTCCATCAACGTCCGCGGCGGCTTTCTCGTCCAGATGAAACCCGGCACCTGGAACCACCTCGTCTTCTCCTACGACGGCGCCGGACACCCCGCCTCCATCTCCCTCTATCTGAACGGCCGCGAAGTCGAAATCGCCAGCCGCAGCGACGAAGCCCCCTCCATCACCGGGTCCATCAACAATGGTCAGCCCCTCCTGATCGGCGGAGAAGCCAAGACCTACTTCGACAAGGGCGCCATCGCCGCCTTCCACATCCTCGACCGCGCCGTCGGCAAAGAAGAAGCCCGCGCCCTCGCCGCCTGGCCCCTCGTCCTCAACGCCCGCGAGAAAGCCCCCTCCGCGCTCTCCCCCGCCGAACGCGACGCCCTCCACATCCACTACCTCCTCCGCCACGACACCCCCTTCCGCGCCTGGGTCGCCCAGCGCAACGAAACCAGCCGCCTCCGCAATCAGATCGCCCGCCGCAGCCCCATCACCCACGTCATGGAAGAGCGCCCCGGCCAGGCCCCCTCCGCCCCCCTCCTCATCCGCGGAATGTACGATCAGCCCGGCGATCTCCTTGCCCCCGATGTCCCCTCCATCCTCCCCCGCATGAAGCCCGGCATGCCCCGCAACCGCCTCGGCCTTGCTCAATGGCTCCTTGATGAAGACAATCCCCTCACCGCCCGCGTCACCGTCAACCGCATGTGGCAGGAGATCTTCGGCCGCGGCTTCGTCCCCACCGCCGAGGACTTCGGCTCCCAGGGCGAAATGCCCTCTCACCCCGAACTCCTCGACTGGCTCGCCGTCGACCTCCGCGAATCCGGCTGGGACCTCAAACGCTTCTACAAACTCCTGTTGACCAGCGCCGCCTACCGTCAGGCCGCCCTCACCACCCCCGAAAAACTCAAAACCGACCCCGACAACCGCCTCCTCTCCCGTGGTCCCCGCTTCCGCATGGACGGCGAAATGGTCCGCGATACCGCCCTCGCCGCCTCCGGCCTCCTCGTCCCCAGCATCGGCGGCCGCTCCGTTCGCCCCTATCAGCCCGAGGGCGTCTGGGAAGCCGTCGCCATGAACGGCTCCAATACCCGCTTCTACAAACCCGACGAGGACGAAGGCCTCTACCGCCGCAGCATGTACTGGTTCTGGAAGCGCTCCGCCCCCCCCGCTTCCCTCGACATCTTCAACGCCCCCACCCGCGAACTCTGCACCATCCAGCGCGAACGCACCAATACCCCCCTCCAGGCCCTCGTCACCATGAACGACGTCCAGTTCGTCGAAGCCGCCCGCCACCTCGCTCAGCGCGCCCTCCGCTCCGGTGCCCGCGACCCCCTCGCCCACTTCGATTTCCTCGGCCGCGCCGTCCTCGGCCGCTCTTTCGAACCCGCCGAGAAGGACATCCTCCGCCGCGCCCACCGCAAGTTCCTCAGCCACTACGACTCCCACCCCGCCGACGCTCAAAAACTCCTCGCCGCCGGCGCTTCGCCCCGCGACGAGCAACTCAGCGCCGTCGAACTCGCCGCCCTCACCATGGTCGCCAACCAGGTCCTCAACCTCGACGAGGCTTTGAACAAATGATGAACCCCCGCCTCCCCCTCCACCCCGACCCCGACACCCTTCGCCGCCTCTCGCGCCGCAAATTCCTCGGCCAGTCCACTGGACTCGGTGCCGCCGCTCTCGCCACCCTCCTCGGCCGCGACGCCCACGCCGCCCCCCTCCCCGGTCTCCCCCACTTCGCCCCCAAAGCCAAACGCGCCATCTACCTGCACATGGTCGGCGCTCCCCCCCAACAGGAAACCTTCGACTACAAGCCCGGCATGAACGACTGGTATGACAAGGACCTCCCCGAGTCCATCCGCCAGGGTCAGCGCCTCACCACGATGACCTCCAACCAGTCCCGCTTCCCCATCGCCCCCTCCATCTACAAATTCGCCCAGTATGGCCCTTCCGGCGCCTGGATCAGCGAACTCCTCCCCTACACCGCCAAAATGGCCGGCGACCTCTGCATCATCCGCTCGATGCACACCGAAGCCATCAACCACGAACCCGCCATCACCTTCATCCAGACCGGCAACATGATCCCCGGCAAGCCCTGCATCGGCTCCTGGATCAGCTACGGCCTCGGCTCCATGAACGAAGACCTCCCCACTTTCGTCGTCATGAACGCCACCCATAGCCACCCCCGCGCCAACGTCCAGGCCATCTCCGCCCGCCTCTGGAGCGCCGGATTCCTCTCCGGCCAGTACGCCGGCGTCGCCCTCCGCTCCGGCGGCGACCCCGTCCTCTATATCAACAACCCCGATGGTGTCCCCCCCGCCGTCCGCCGCGAAATGATCGACGGCGTCGCCGCACTCAACAACCTCGAATACGATCGCCTCGCCAGCGAAGAAACCCGCGTCCGGACCGCCCAGTACGAAATGGCCTTCCGCATGCAATCCTCCGTCCCCGAACTGACCGACCTGAGCAAGGAACCCGAGTCCATCTACCAGATGTACGGCGAGGACGCCCGCAAACCCGGCACCTTCGCCTACTCCGCCCTGATGGCCCGCCGCCTCGCCGAACGCGGCGTCCGCTTCACCCAGATCTACCATCGCGGCTGGGACGTCCACGGCAACCTCCCCGAAACCCTCCCCTCCCAGTGCCGCGACGTCGACCAGGCCGCCTGGGCCCTCGTCCAGGACCTCAAACAGCGCGGCATGCTTGACGACACCCTCGTCATCTGGGGCGGGGAATTCGGCCGCACCATGTACTCCCAGGGCCGCCTGACCCCGAAAGACTACGGCCGCGACCACCACCCCCGCTGCTTCTCCCTCTGGCTCGCCGGCGGCGGCGTCAAACCCGGCATCGTCCACGGCGAAACCGACGAGTTCAGCTACAACATCACCCGCGATCCCGTCCATGTCCGCGACCTCCAGGCCACCCTCCTCCACCTCTTCGGCATCCGCCACGAACGCTTCACCTTCAAACACCAGGGCCTCGACCAAAAGCTGACCGGCGTCGAAAAATCCACCGTCGTCCAAGCCATCCTCGCCTGACCACCGAATCCGGCGCACGGACCAAGACGCTATCCACCCCCGCGACTGTCACTCATGTCGCCGGGCCAGACCGCCGTTCGGTCAGATTGCGCCAAACGGCGCCGCCCCTGCAGGGCTGGCTTCAGTCCGCCCAGGTCGTCCCCCCCGCCCCCGCCGGCGGGAGACCGCCCGAAGATCCACCCCTGCCGGACCAGCCTGCCGCGCGAAACCTCCGGAACCCTATCGAACTGCGGAACTTCGACCGATACTGATAGCAGGGCGAGTCTGCCGTTTCGACGCCGGTCCCCCCGGCTGCACGGTTTCTCTCGCGACAGACCCGCCCCGGTTGTCCATGCTTCTGCCCAGTCCTCAGCCACGCCAACCCGCTCAATCGTCAAGCCGCATTGCCCCAGTCTGGCTCTGGGCCGCCCTCCTCCTCATCCTGCCCCCAACCGCCTCCGCCCAGCAGTTCACCTACGACGAATTCGGCTTCAATCGCGGCCTCAAAAACGCCGCCGTCAACGCCATCTTCCAGGATCGAGGCGGCTATCTTTGGGTCGGCACCATGAGTGGCCTCTTTCGCGGCGACGGCTTCGAATTCCACGAGTTCGGACCGGAAGACGGCCTTCCGGACGGAACCATCCAGGATCTCATCGAGGACCCCTCCGGCATCCTCCTCGTCGCCACCCGCTCCGGCCTCGCCGAGAAGCGCGCCGGCCGCTTCCTGCCCGTCCCTCTGCCAGAACCAGTCCAGGTCTACGGGCGCAGCGTCCTCGCCCGCCATCCGGAAGGACTCGTCTACTTTGCCACCTCCCGCGGCCTCTGGATCGGCGAACGAACCCCCAATGGGCTCCAGTTTGCCCGTTTTGAAGGTCTGAAAGGCCCTGTGGATGCCGTTTTTGTCGATGCTTCCGCCCAGGTTTGGGCCAGCGCGGGCCGCCGCCTCTGGCGTCTGGACTCCGCCCGCCGCGCCGTCATCCCCGCCCCGCCGGGTGTCCCGGAACGCCGCTGGGACGCCCTCATCGAGACTTCCAACGGCGACCTTTGGGCGCGTAGCTCCCAGGACCTGATCGTCCTCCCCAAGAACGCCTCCCATTTCCGGCCCGCCGGCGATGGATTGCCCGGTTCCGGCTTCTTCGGTTCGCTCTTTGTCGACTCGGGCGGCCGTCTCATGGTCCCCACCGACGATGGCCTCGCTTATCAAACCCCCGGCGGCTGGCGTCTCATCGCCACCGCCCACGGCCTGCCCAACGAAAGTGTTTCCATCGCCTTCCAGGATCGCGAAGGCTCCCTCTGGCTCGCTCTGTGGGGCTCCGGACTCGTTCGCGTTCTCGGGTATGGCGTCGTCACCACCTGGACCGCCTCCGACGGCCTCCCCAACTCCACCGTCGCCGCCATCCAGCGCGATCTCCAGGGCCGGCTCTGGGCCGGTACCGACCGGGGTCTCGCCTGGCTTTCCGAAGACGGCCGCTCCTTCCTCCCTTGGCCCGGCCTCGCCTCCTCCAAAGTCCGGGCTATCGCCATGACCGCCGGAGGCGCCCTCTGGGTCGGATCCTTCCCCGGCGGCGTCGCCCGCGTCGATCCCCGCTCCGGCGCCGTCAACCCGCCCGCCACCCAGCCCAGACAGCCTTTCGACCGTGTCAATGCGCTCCATGTCGATGAACAGGACCAACTCTGGGTGGCCAGCATCGAGGGCCTTTTCCGGACCGGGCCCTCACCCGGACCGAATCCCCGGTTCCAGCGCGTCGACGTGCCCGGCGCCTCCCCCGGCGAGGCCTACTTCCGGATGGCCCGGGGCGCCGGCGGCGTCCTCTGGGTCACCAGCAGCCAGGGCCTCCTCCGCTTCGACCGTCACTCCGTCCGCCGGTTCACCGTGGCCGAGGGCCTGCGCTCGGCGGGACTAACGCACGTCGCCGAAACGCCCGATGGCGCCGCCTGGGTGGCTTATCGCGACCCGGTGGGCATCACCCGGCTTCAGTTCCGCGACCCCGGCGCCCCCCCAAGTGTCACTCACTACCTCGAAAACCTCGCTTCTCGCAGCATTTTGCTGCTTCGAACCGACCACGAAGGCCGTCTGTGGGCCGGCGGCGACGACGGTCTCGATGTCTTTGACGGACGCTCCTGGGCCCGCTTCCGCCGTTCCCATGGCCTCGCCACCTACTCCTGTGCCGTCAATGCCTTCTTCGCCGAACCCGGTGGCCTCATCTGGATCGGCACCTCACGCGGACTCACCCGGATCGGCGACGCCCGCGCCGCCCTCAATCCGCCCCGGCATCAGAATCTCCCGGTTGTGAGTTGGGTTCGTTTCGGCGCACAGAAACCCGAAGTGGAGCCAACTGGCTCAATTCAGGCCGGTTACCAGGATCGCGACTTCTCCGTCGGCATGGCGGCACTTTCCTTTGTCGACAGGGAATCCATCCGTTTCCGCTACCGTCTGATCGGGAACCACAATACCTGGGTCGAGACGAATGAACGTGAAGCCCGCTACGCCGGTCTGTCGCCCGGCGACTATACTTTCGAGGTGGCGGTCGTGCCCGCCCCCGGAATGGCGCCAGGCCCGGCGACGAAGCTCAATTTCAGCATCCTTCGCCCATTCTGGATGACACCTTGGTTCCGGGCGCTCGTCCTCATTTCGTTCACGGCGCTGGCGCTCGTGTCGATCCGGCTCATTCTGCGCTGGCGAATGCGCACATTGCTCGCGCACAAGAAGGAATTGAGTGATCTCGTCGCCGTCCGGACTCGCGAACTCGAAATCGAAAAGGCGCGCGTCGCCGAGGAACGCGACCGCGCCAACGCCGCCAACGGCTACAAGAGCGAGTTCATTGCCCGGATGAGCCACGAAGTCCGGACCCCCGTTCATGGCGTCGTCGGGATGACCGATCTGCTCCTGCTCGACGACCTCAAACCGGAACAGCGCGAAATGCTGAATGTGGTTCAGGATAGCGCGGGTCTTCTGATCAAACTGCTCGACGACGTGCTTGATTTGTCGCGCCTCGAAGCCGGCAAACACATCCTGGTGCAGGCGCCGTTTGACTTGCATCAGGTGGCGGTTTCGGTCACCTCCCTGTTACGTCCGGCCGCCGCGAAGAAGGGCCTGGAGCTCCGCCTCGACTACTCCGCGGGCCGCCGCGCCTTTCTCGGCGACGGCCTCAAAGTGAGACAAGTTCTCACCAATCTGGCCTCCAACGCCGTCAAATTCACGGGATCCGGCTTCGTCGCGATCCGCATTTCCGGTGGCGCGGACGGCAACCCGGTGGAACTTGAGGTCGCCGACTCCGGCCCCGGCATTCCACCCGGGAAGATCGATCAGCTGTTTCAGCCCTTCGTCCAGTTGGACCCATCCGTGCACACATTGCATGGCGGCGCCGGATTGGGGCTGTCCATCTGTCAGGCGCTCACTTCGGCCATGAACGGGACGATCCGGGCGGAGAGCACGCCGGGGCAGGGAACCCGCTTCGTCGTCCAGCTTCCATTGGCCCCGGCCGAGATGCCGGAAGCCCCCGCCGAAGCGCCTCCGCCGTCCCGCGAACGGGCTATCGCACCCCTGAGCGTTCTGGTCGCCGAGGACAATGAAATCAATCAGATGATCGTCACCCGAATGTTGCTGGCGCTCGGTCACGCCGTCAAGGTCGTCGGTGACGGACAGGCGGCCGTGGAAGAGGCCTCGATCCACGACTATGACCTGATTCTCATGGACATCCGGATGCCCCGGATGGACGGCATCGAGGCCGCCCGCGCGATCCGCCAGACCGGGCGCAATCCCGATACACCGATCGTCGGCCTGTCCGCCAACGTCCTCGAAGCCGACCGCACCGCCTGCATTGATGCGGGAATGAACGGCTTCCTCGGTAAACCACTGCACCTGCAAGAGTTGCGGGAGCGGATCGAGGTGCTGAAGCCGCGAACCGTGGCGGGTTCCGGCGCCTTGCCGCGCGAATAATCCCCCGGCAGACACGAGAATCGGCATCTTTTCCATCCGGAGACTGCCGGACAGCATCAATCCGTTTCGATGCCAGCCAGCACAACCGGAGCGCCGTCGCGACAGCAGGAACTCGCCAACGGCGTCTTCGCCCACCGCAGCGGAGGGCTGTGGCTGCCCGCGATTTCCACTCTGATCGTGGCATCCATTCCGGAGGTGGAGGATCTGGATGAGGGGCTCTGGCCGGAATTGATCGTCGTGACGGGCGATTCTCGCGATATTAAATCATCCTGCATCAACAATTTACCAGCTATCGTTCCAGTAACGGATGATCCAGCGGCGTGGCGGAAGACCGGGTTACAGGCGTGGCCCGAGTGGCGGGGCGGCGGGTTATGGGTGACACCCCGGATACCCGATTTGGAGACCGGCGCAGTGCTGGTGGTCCCTGGGGGGTATCATCCGGTGGTTTCGGTCGGTGACGCAGCGAGCACGAAGCAGCGCCTGCCTGCCTATCTTGTTTATTCCAAAGCTATATTGATCCCCGGACCTGCCGGTTCAACGACATCCTTCGACATCGGGCGGGGGTTGCCGCCGGCGTTGGCGCCTTTGGCGGACTCTGGGGCGGCCGAGGCTTTCGCACTGCGCCGGGGAGAGGTGCTTCCGCTCGGCAAATTGCGTCTCAAAGCGCGTCAAGTACGCACTCAAAGCGCCTGAAACGCGTACAGATCGGCATCCTTGAGTACGAAGCGCAACCGGACCGGGCGACCGGCGATGGGAGCGATATCCGGCCCCTGCTTCCAGGCGTAGACCCCTTCAATCTCGTCGCCAATTCGCTCGAACGAACCCAACAAGTCATAATTTTTCAATGGTTTGCCTTCCGGGTCCTGCACTTCCACGCGAAGAGAGCCAGCGGCCGACGTGGAGTAATTGAGGGCGAGACGGCTTCCCCGGAGAATCATGGGTTTGGTGATAACTTCGCCCCCCTGGTAGCCGGCGTGGATGGAGGCGAACCCGTCGAGGCGGAGTTTATACCGCTGGACGTGGGAAGTGGGTTGCCCGTAATTGCGGTTGACGTAGAACGACATCTCGCCAGGGGCGGTCTGAACCACGTTCAGTGCGGGGTAGTTGGAGCGGGAGACCCAGTTTTCGTAACCGAGTCCGGGGCGCAGGAAGGCCTCCATGAAGGTGCGCTCAAAGCGGTTGCCGCCCCGCGATGTGACCAGAACGACGTCCGAGCAATCCTTGAAGTATTTTGGGTTAACCCCAACATTCTGGGCCTGTTCTTCGTTTAGAACCTGGCGGCCGGGCATGAAGCGGGCGCAGATGCCGGTGTAGATGTGGGGGGCGCGAAAGTAGGGGGCGGTCTGGTTGGTGTAGAGATGTTCGGGCGGGGCGGCGCCATAGTCGATCTCTTCGGGGGCGGACCAGCGGAGGAAGTCGGGGCTGGTGACGCGGGAGACGTGGCGGTAGTTGATGTTGTGGATGCGCTTCCAGGTCCGGTAGTAGAGGGCGTAGCAGTTTTCGTGGGAGGACCAGAACGCAAGGTTTTGGGAGTCGTAAGTGGTCTGTTTTGTGGGTGGGAGGAGGGGTTCGGGGCGGATGGGCCGCCAGTGGATGCCGTCCGGGGAGATATAGCCGCGGAGGCCGGAGGCGCTGACGCCGGCGATGGCCTTGAAGCGTTCAGCGCCGGGGACGCCGGGGCGGGTGTCGATGAATGGGGTGAAGTTGTGCGAAAAAGGCGCGTTTTGAGCAAGGATGACGTTATTTTTGCGCGTTCCGAAGACTTCGAAGAGGCCTGGTGCGGGTTTGGACCAGCGGATGCCGTCGGGGGATTCGGCGTAGCAGGTGACTTCGCCGGCGTTGCCGTCGCGTCCGGCTTCGGGTGATCCGCGGTAGTACATCCGGAAGGGTTCACCGGGGGCGTGGAGGACGGTGGAGTAGGCGGAGAAGGCGCCCTCCCAGGGGTGGTCGAGGGGGAAGGCGAGGCCGGCGTCGATGGGGGCGCCGGGGCGGAGTTCGGCGCCGTTCAGGGAGTCGACCCAGTGGTGGTCGATGGCGAGTTCGAGGCGGGAGCCGATTTCGAGGGGTTGGACGGCCGGGCGGGACTGGGCGGCGGCCGGGAGGGCGCTGGCGAGGAGATGAAAGTCGCGGCGGGTCATTGGGTTAGAAGTCAATAGCTGAGAGAATGTCTGAAGGTTTCTTGTCGAAGGCGCGGGCGATGGCGAGGAGGCTTTCGATGGAGGGGAGATTGGCGCCGCGTTCGATGGAGGAGATTTGGGAGACGCTGAGGTGGGATTCGGCGGCGAGTTCCTTGAGGGACCAGTCGCGTTCGGCGCGGAGCATCCGGATTTTGTGGCCGAGTTTTTCGCGGAGGCGGTCCTGGGGGGCGCGTCCGAGGTTGAAGGCTTCGGCGGCGTTGGCGAGGGTCTGGCGAAGTTGGGCGAGGGAGAAGGGTTTGGCGAGGTAATCGAAGACTTTGAGTTTGAAGGTGGCGCGCATGTCCTCGAGGGAGGGGTAGCCGGTGACGATGATGACGCAGAGGCCGGGGAAGCGCTGGGTGAGCAGTTCGAGGACGCGATCGCCGCGGTGTTCGCCCATTTTCATGTCGAGGAGGACGATATCGGGGCGGTGGACGGCGGCGGCGTCGAAGAGGTCGGCTGGATTGGTGAAGGGGCGGGCGGAGTAGAGGCCTTCGTCGTTGAGGAAGTCCTCGATGTAGGTGAGGAAGTCGGGGTCGTCGTCGAGGATGGCGACGTGAATGAGACCGGGGGACGGATCCGGGGTTTGGGAGTCGGCGCGGGTGGTCATGGAGTCTCCGTTTCGTTGGGGGGGCAGGGGAGGGTGACTTCGAGGCGGGCGCCACCGGCGGGGCAGTTGGCGGCGGAGATGCGGCCGTGGTGCTGGCTGACGATGCCTTCGGCGACGGCGAGGCCGAGGCCGGTGCCGTGGGCATCGAGGCGGGTGGTGACGAAGACTTCGAAGATTTCGGGCAAGATGTCCTCGGGAATTCCGGGACCATTATCCTCCACGGAGACGGCGAGGGCGGGCCGGCCGTCGAGGGTGGAGGGACGGGCGGCGACCTGGACGCGGCCTCCGGGGTGTCCGGGGCGGCCCGGGTCGACGGCATGGAGGGCGTTACGGAGGAGGTTGACGAAGACCTGGACGAGTTGGCTGGCGTTGCCGAGGACGCGGGCGGAGTCGGGGACGGAGTTAAGGAAGGAGACGGAGGAGGCTCGTTCGTCGATGGCGACGAGTTGCCAGGACTCTTCGATGAGGTCGCGGAGGGGGACGGGGGTGAATTCGCGGCGGCGGACACGGGCGAAGTCGAGCAGGCCGGCGGAGATATTGCGGAGTCGTCCGGTGACGCGCTGCATGCGCTGAAGGCGGGCCTGGGTGGCGGGATCGGGGAGGGTTTCCTGGAGTTTCTCGAGGGAACCATGGAGGACGGCGAGGGGGGTGTTCATTTCGTGGGCGACGCTGGCGCTGAGGAGGCCGAGGGAGACGAGGCGGTCCTGGGCTTCGAGGTTGCGTTTGGCGGTTTCGAGTTGCTGATTTTTGGCTTCAAGGCGGTGGAGGGCTTCGGCGAGGTGGTCTTCCTGGCGGCGAAGGGTGGTGATGGCCTCGTTGCGGGAGTGCATGATCTGTCCGATTTCATCGCCGGGGATGTAGGCCTCTGGGATGAGTTCCTGGTCGCGGTCGCCGCGGCGGGTGGCGGCATCGGCGTGGAGCATCAACTGGAGGGGTTGGTAGACGTAGCGGGGCATGATGAGGAGTTCGAGGAGGAGGACGGCGAGGACGTAGAGGGCGCCAAGGACGGCGAACAGGGCGAGGCGGGCGGAGAGGAGGAGGCTGTCGTAGAAGGCGATGGGAAGGCGAAGACGGTAGTAGCGGCCGGGGGCGCCGGGGAAGAGTTTGAAGATGTGTTCGGAGGTGGGTTCACGCTGCCAGACGCGGCCGGGGAAGTCGCGCATCCAGGTTTGGGCGGCGGGCGGGAGGCCGAGTTCGTCGCCGGAACCGGCGGTGAGGTCGTAGAAGCGGAGTTCGTGTTCGCCGCGGTCGGGGGTGACGGCGGAGAAGGTATTCCAGATGAGACTGATCTCGCGGGCGCGGGCGGCGGCGAGGCGGCTTTCGACGAGGGGGAGGATGGAAAAGTAGACGCCGAGGGTGAGGATGAGGAAGAAAGCGTTGTGCAGAACCATCAACTTAGGGCGGACGCGGAGGTCGCCAAAGCGGCGGGAGAAGCCGGTGAGGGGGCGTGGCGGCCAGCCCTGAAGAGGAGGGTCTCCGGCGTTACGGTCTGGCAAGAATTTTTTCTCCTATTGCAGAATTTCTACGGCTATGCTAGAAAAAAACTAATCCAGGTGTACAGAGTAAGCTGTTTGATGTTGTAAACTACAGCTTCGAGCCTTTGCCGGAAACAGAGGGGCAAAAGGCATGTTCAAGTCCGAAATCTAGCTGACAAAAGACATATTGGAATGAGCGCCATCTTCTCCAAGAAGTTTGACACGAACCTGCGAGTGATCGCGGGGGTCGTGGTAGTGACCCTCGGCCTGGTGGGCGGGGTGTTGGGCTACCTCTTGCATCCGAATCAACTGGACACCGGGTACACGCCGGTGCAGCCGGTGGGATTTTCTCACAAGTTGCACGCGGGCAACCTCGGGATGGACTGCCGGTACTGCCACACGTCGGTGGAGAACGCGGCGTTCGCGGCGGTGCCGCCGACCGAGACGTGCATGAACTGCCACGCGCAGGTGAAGGAAAAGAGCCCGAAACTGCAGTTGGTGAGGGAGTCGTACGCAACGGGGGCGCCGATTCAGTGGGTGAAGGTGCACCGGTTGCCGGACTACGCGTACTTCAACCATCAGGCGCACGTGACGGCGGGGGTTTCGTGCGTGTCGTGTCACGGACGGATCGACCAGATGGTGGAAGTGAAGCAGGTATCGCCGCTGTCGATGGCGTGGTGCCTGGACTGTCACCGCAATCCGGACGCGCACTTGCGCCCGGTGGAATTCGTAACCAAGCTGGACTGGAAGCCGGAGGGAGACGCGGCGGAACTGGGCCGGCAATTGAGGGAAGCGAAGAATATCAACCCGCCCGTGAACTGTTCGGGCTGCCACCGGTAAGTCGAGAATATTCGGACCTTTTGGAATCAAATGAGCGAATTGATCCAGATCAATCCCCAGGGCGTCACCGGGAAAAAGTATTGGCGCAGTCTTGACGCGATGGAGCAGAATCCTGAATTCACCCGTTGGGTGGAGAGGGAATTTCAGGAAAATGCATCCGAAATGCTCGAAAGCGGATCGCGCCGGAATCTGCTGAAGCTGATGGCGGCGAGTTTCGGACTGGCCGGGGCGACGGCATGCCGGCGTCCGGTGGAGCCGATTCTGCCGCACGCGAAGGGCGTGGAGACGCTGATCCACGGCAAGCCGGTGCATTACGCGACGGCGGTGACGACGGGCGGGGCGGCGACGGGCCTGATTGTGCAGTGTCACGACGGGCGTCCGACGAAGGTGGAAGGCAATCCGCGGCATCCGTACTCGCTGGGCGCGACGAACGCGCATGCGCAGGCGACGGTGCTGGGATTGTATGATCCGGACCGGGCGAAGCAGGTGCACAAGGGGACGTCGCGGACGACGTGGGACGAGTTTTACGGCTGGGCGATGAAGGCGTTTTCGCCGGAGCAGGCGGGCGACGGGTCGGGAATCCGGGTGCTGGCGGAGCGGTCGTCGTCGCCATCGCTGGAAGCGGTGCGGGGCGAGTTTGCGAAGAAGTTCCCCGGGGCGCAGTGGGTTGAGTATGACTCGGTGAGTTTCGACAACGCGCGGGCGGGCGCGGAGATGGCGTTCGGGCAGGCGCTGGAAGCGCACTATCAGTTCGACAAAGCGGACGTGGTGGTGGCGCTGGACGCGGATTTCCTGGGTCTGGACGCGGTGTCGGTGCTGCCGGTGAAGCAGTTTTCGAAGAAGCGCCGGGTGGACACGCCGGAGAGCGGGATGAACCGGCTGTACGCGGCGGAGGCGAATTTCACGCTGACGGGAGCGATGGCGGACCACCGGGTGCGGGTGCGGGCGTCGGAAGTGGGTGCGCTGGCGATGGCGCTGGCGAAGGAGTTGAACGTCTCGGGCGGCGAATTGAAGGTATTGGGCAACCCGGGCGGCAAGAGCGAGAAGTTCGTGTCGGCGGTGGCGAAGGATCTGCTGGCGCAGCGCGGGCGTTCGGTGGTGGTGGCGGGGCCGCGGCAACCGGCGGCGGTGCACGCGCTGGTGGCGTTGATCAACCAGGCGCTGGGCAACACGGGCGAGACGGTGGTGTACACGCGTCCGGTGGTTTCGAATCCGTCGGATTCGCTGGCGCGGGTGAAGCAGTTGGCGGACGACCTGAAGTCGGGCAAGGTGAAGACGGTGGTTGTGCTCGGGGGCAACCCGGTGTACACGCTGCCAGCGGATCTGGGCTTCGGCGAAGCTCTGACCAAGGCCGAGTCGGTGGTGGCGCTGACGGCGGATGAGAACGAGACGTGGCAGGCGGCCGGATGGCGGTTGCCGGAAGCACATGTGTTCGAGGCGTGGGGCGACGGGCGGGCGTTGAACGGTCTGGCGTCGGTCCAACAGCCATTGATCGCGCCGCTGTATGAAGGCAAGAGCGCGCTGGAAGTGGCGGCCGCGCTGGCGCGGGGCGAGCGGGTGAGCGGGCACGACGTGGTGAAGAGCTACTGGACGTCGCAGTGGGGCGGGGAAGCGGCGAAGCGGTGGCAGAAGGCGCTGTACGACGGTTTTGTGGAAGGGACGGAGTTCCCGGTGGCTCCGGCGGCGGCGCAGGCTCCGGCGGTGCTGGCGAAGGTCCAGGAAGGGCTGAAAGCGGCGGCGGATGGATGGGAAGTGGTGTTTTACGCGTCGGCTTCGGCGTGGGACGGGCGTTACGCGAACAACGCGTGGATGCAGGAAGCGCCGGATCCGATGACGAAGCTGGTGTGGGACAACGCGGCGTTGATCAGCCCGGCATCGGCGACGGAGTTGGGCGTGCAGGACGGCGATTACCTGACGATCAAGGTGAACGGCCGCGAGGTGAAGGCGCCGGCGATGGTGCAGCCCGGGCACGCGGACAAGTCGGTTTCGTTGTCGCTCGGATACGGCCGGACGGCGTGCGGGCGCGTGTGCAAGGACGTGGGGCACAGCGTGGAGCCGCTGCGGACGGTGGCGGGCTTCCAGATCGCGGCCGGGGCGGATGTCAAAAAGGGAAGCGGCAGCTACCAGCTGGTGACGACGCAGGAACACCACTCGATGGAGAACCGGCCGATCGTGCTGGAGGCGGCGCTGGCGGAGTATCGCGAGCATCCGGACCACTTCAAGCACATGGTGCATTCGCCGCCGCGGGTGTCGATGTATCAGGGGTTTGATTACTCGCAGGGCTACCAGTGGGGGATGGCGATCGATCTGACGTCGTGCATCGGCTGCAATGCGTGCGTGGTGGCGTGCCAGAGCGAGAACAACATTCCGGTGGTGGGCAAGGATCAGGTGAGGCGGGGCCGCGAGATGCACTGGATCCGGATGGACCGGTATTACACGGGTTCGGAAGAGGATCCGCAGGTGGTGACGCAGCCGATGGCGTGTCAGCAGTGCGAGAACGCGCCGTGCGAGTCGGTGTGTCCGGTGGCGGCGACGGTGCACTCGGCGGAAGGTTTGAACGACATGGCGTACAACCGCTGCGTGGGGACGCGGTATTGCGCGAACAACTGTCCGTACAAAGTGCGGCGGTTCAATTTCCTGGAGTATCACAAGGGGATCGAGGAGAGCACGAAGATGGTGTTCAACCCCGACGTGACGGTGCGCATGCGCGGGGTGATGGAGAAGTGCAACTACTGCGTGCAGCGGATCCAGGAGAAGAAGATCGAAGCGAAGGCGCAGGGGCGCCGGACGCTGGCCGATGGAGAAGTGAAGAGCGCCTGCGAGCAGGCGTGTCCCGCCGAGGCGATCGCCTTCGGCAACATCAACGATCCCGAATCGCGGGTGTCGAAGCTGAAGAAGCAGCAGCGCGATTATGAGCTGCTCGAAGAGCTGAACACGCGTCCGCGGACCACGTATCTCGCGAAGTTGCGCAACCCCAATCCGGAGCTTGCCTAAACGTCATGGCTGATTTAGCAATCGATCCACGCATGGAACTCAACCCGCCGCTGGTGACCGGCGGGATGACCTACGCCGATGTCACCGAGAAGGTCGCGGCGATCACGGAGCAGGCTCCGCCGAAGCAGTGGTACGTGGCGCTGGGCATTTCGATGCTGCTGGCGGGCGTGCTGTTCGCGTCGCTGGGCTACCTGGTGACGACGGGCATCGGGGTGTGGGGCAACAACTCGCCGGTGGGCTGGGGCTGGGACATCACGAACTTCGTGTGGTGGATCGGCATCGGGCACGCGGGGACGCTGATCTCGGCAATTCTGTTCCTGTTCCGGCAGCGATGGCGGACGTCGATCAACCGGGCGGCGGAAGCGATGACGCTGTTCGCGGTGGCGTGCGCGGGCATTTATCCGCTGTTCCACACAGGGCGGCCGTGGCGCGCGGCGTACTGGCTGTTCCCGATGCCGAACGAGGCGTTGAATATGTGGCAGAACTTCCGTTCCCCGCTGATGTGGGACGTGTTCGCGGTTTCGACGTACGCGACGGTGTCGGCGCTGTTCTGGTATGTGGGGCTGATTCCGGATCTGGCGACGCTGCGGGACCGGGCGAAGACGCGGATCCGGCAGGTGATTTTCGGGGTGATGAGTTTCGGCTGGCGCGGCGGGGCGCGGCAGTGGCGGCACTATGAACTGGCGTACCTGCTGCTGGCGGGGCTTTCGACGCCGCTGGTGCTGTCGGTGCACTCGATCGTGTCATTCGACTTCGCGACATCGGTGATTCCGGGGTGGCACACGACGATCTTCCCGCCGTACTTCGTGGCGGGCGCGATTTTCTCGGGCTTCGCGATGGTGGTGACGCTGATGGTGACGGCGCGCTATGTGTACAACCTGCAGAACCTGATCACGATCAAGCACCTGGAGAACATGTGCAAGGTGATGCTGGCGACGGGCATGATGGTGGGCTTCGCGTATGGAACGGAGTTCTTCATCGCGTGGTACTCGGCGAACCCATATGAGCGGTACGCGTTCGTGAACCGGGCGTTCGGGCCGTACTGGTGGGCTTACTGGTCGATGATTCTGTGCAACGTGATATCGCCCCAGTTTTTCTGGTTCAAGCGGTTCCGGACTTCGATTCCGGTGATGTTCGTGCTGTCGATCTTCATCAACATCGGAATGTGGTTCGAGCGGTTCGTGATCATCGCGACCTCGCTGCACCGGGACTTCCTGCCTTCCTCGTGGGGATACTTCTCGCCGACGATCATCGACATTTCAACCTTCGTGGGCACGATGGGCCTGTTCATGACCCTGTTCCTTCTCTTCCTGCGGTTCCTGCCGGCGATCGCGATTTCGGAAGTGAAGGGCGTGCTGCACCAGCAGATCAACGAACAGAAGGGAGTGGCGCACTAAGATGGCGACTCTCGACCGCATTCTCGACCGCCTGCCGCTGCCGGGCTTTCTGAAGCCGGCCGTGACGGGGGCGCATTATGGCGTGATCGGTGATTTCGACACGCCGGAAGACCTGCTGCGCGCGATCCGGACGGCACGGACGGCGGGCTACACGAAGCTGGAAGCGTACACGCCGTTCCCGATTCACGGGATCGACGAGGCGCTGGGCGAAGGCCGCTCGCCGCTGGGCAAGATCGTCATAGTGTGCGGCCTCACCGGGCTGACACTGGCGGTGCTTCTGCAGTGGTGGACCGGCGCGGTGGATTATCCGCTGGTGATCGCGGGCAAGCCGCTGTTCGCATTCGAGCCTTCAGTTCCGATCATGTTCGAGTTGAGCGTGCTGCTGTCGGCGTTCGGGGCGGTGCTGGGGATGCTGGCGCTGAACAAGCTGCCACAGTATTACCACCCGGCGTTCAACTTCACGAAGTGGGCCGGGGCGACGAATGACCGGTTTCTGCTGGCGATCGAGGCGACCGACCCGAAGTTTGACGCGGCGGAAGCGGTGGCCTTCCTGGACGCGGCCGGAAGCCGGCACAGCGAACTGGTGGAGGCGTAAAGGGAGCAGCCATGAGTTTCTTGAGTACATCGCTCCGCCGGCGCGCGGCGGTCATTCTGGGGGTGCTGGCGTTGAGCGCGCTCTCGACGGCGTGTTCGAACTTCACTTCGCGGCAGCCTCCGGTGTGGGTGTGGTTCGACATGAAGAAGCAGGACAAGTACAAGCCGCAGGCGGAAAGCCCGTTCTTCACGGACGGGCGGGCGTCGCGGCGTCCGGTGGAAGGGGTGGTGTCGCAGGAGACGTATCGTCCCGACGTGGCCTACTCGACGGGCATTACGGAGGCGGGGCTGTATGTGGCGCGCAATCCGGAGCCGATGACGGCGGAACTGCTGGAGCGCGGGCAGCAGCGGTACAACATCTACTGCGCGCCGTGTCACGACCGGACGGGGACGGGCAAGGGGATTGTGCCGTCGAAGGCGATCTGGGTGCCGGGCAACCTGCATGAAGAGCGGATCGCGGCGTTCGTGGATGGCGAGTATTATCACGTGATCGCGAATGGCCGGCGGTCGATGCCGGGCTACGCGAAACAGATACCCGAGAAGGACCGCTGGGCGATCGTGGCCTACATTCGCGCGCTGCAGCGGGCCTGGAAGGGCAATATGAGTGACGTTCCGGCCGAGATCCAGGCCCAAGTGAGGTAACCGAAAGCGCCATGGCCCATACTCATCACGACCACGCGCACAAAGCCGATAACTACTTCCTGCCCGCCGGGACGTGGACGAGCGGACGCAACGCGTTCGCCTTCGTCGCCCTGGCCGGGTGGCTGGGAGTGGCGGCTGGATTTCTGACGGACCGCAAAGAGTTTTTCCCGGCGTATCTGGTGGCGTTTCTGTTCTTCCTGTCGATCGGGATCGGCGCCACGTTTTATGTGATGGTGCAGCACCTGACGGGCTCGGCCTGGAGCGTGACCGTGCGCCGGCTGATGGAGAGCCTGATGCGCTCGATGCCGGTCTTCGTGGTGCTGTTCATCCCGCTGGCTTTCGGGATTCATGAACTGTACCACTGGTCGCACGCCGAGGCGGCGAAGGATCCGATTCTGTCGCAGAAGCTGTCTTATCTGAACGACAAATGGTTTTTGATCCGGAACTTCGGGGTGCTGCTGATTCTGAGCTTCTTCGCGACGCGGCTCTGGTCGCACACGCGGAAGCAGGACGAGAGCGGCAGCCTGCAGCACACGTTCGCGGCGGAGAAGTGGTCGGCGCCGGGCGTGATCGTGCTGTTCCTGGGCGGCTCGGTGCTGGCGTTCGATCTGATCATGTCGCTGGACCCGCACTGGTTCTCGACGATGTTCGGGGTGATCTTCCTGACGGGCGGTGCGCTGGCCTTCATGGCGACGCTGATCATCGCGTGCCTGGGACTGCGGCGTTCCGGATATCTGACGCACACGATCAACGAGGAGCACTATCACGATCTGGGCAAGTGGCTGTTCGCGCTGACGGTGTTCTGGGCGTACACGTCGTTTTCGCAGTACATGCTGATCTGGTACGGCAATCTGCCGGAAGAGATTCTGTGGTTTGAGCACCGGCTGGAAGGCTCGTGGTTGTGGGTTTCGGTTTTGCTGGTGGCGGGCCACTTCGTGGTGCCGTTCTTCGCGCTGATGCCGCGGGCGATGAAGCGGAAGCGGGGCGTGCTGGCGTTCTTCGCGGGCTGGCTGCTGCTGATGCACTTTGTGGATCTGTACTGGCAGGTGATGCCGGTGTTCCACCCGCACGGGTTCGCGTTTTCGTGGATCAACCTGGCGGCGATGGCGGCGGTGGGCGGTTCGATGGGCCTGGTGTTCTGGTCCGGTTTCCGCGAGAAGCCGCTGATTCCGGTGGGCGATCCGCGTCTGAGCAAGGCGCTGGCGTTCCACAACGTGTAGGCAGGGAGACGGGAAAGGAGAGACGCAAGATGGACAATCCCAACATTCAACTGCCGCGCCCGGAAGAGGGTTTTGACCGTCACGAGCCGAAGAGCGGGCTGATTGCGCTGGTTTCGGGATCGGTGATCGTGGTGCTGGTGGGGATGATCGTGGGCGTGTACTGGCTGTACATGGTGGCTTACGAGAAGGTGGAGTTCGAACAGTACAGCGGGGTGGCGTCGAAGGACCTCCAGGCGATCCAGGAGCGTGAAGATGCGCATCTTTACAAGTACTCGTACATCGACAAAGAGAAGGGCCTGGTCCGGTTGCCGATCGACCGGGCGATGGAGTTACTGGTGGCCGAGACGGAAGCCGGGAAGGTGTTCTACAACACGACGGCGTATCCGGCGAAGCCCGAACCGCCCGGCGGCGCGGCAGGTGATGCCCTGAAGGCGGCCGATGCGCAGAATGAGTCCGCGACGACGACTAAAAATGCTGTTCCCCCTGCTCAGAACTAGCTGGCTGGCCCTCGTGGCCGTGGTGATTGCCGTGATGCTGGCGGCAGCGCCGGCGGCGGCGCAGCGCCTGTCCCACGAAACGCCGGCCGAACTGGAGGGCGTGGGTGTGGAGGAGCGTCTGGGCGAGTCAATCAACCTCGACCTGCAATTCACGGCCGAGGACGGCTATCAGAAGCCGCTGCGGACGTACTTCGAGTCGGGGCGGCCGGTGATCTTGAATCTGGTTTATTACACGTGCCCGATGCTTTGCAATCTGGTGTTGAACGCGCAGACGGAGGCGATCCGGCGGATCGCGTGGACGCCGGGCAAGGAGTACGAGATCGTGACGATCTCGATCGATCCGACCGAGAACTATGGCATCGCGCGCAACAAGAAGGCGGCCTACCTGGCGACGTTCGAGCGGGAGGCGCCGGGCTGGCACTTCCTGACCGACTACAACGGCAGTTCGGCGAGGCTGGCCGAACAGGTGGGCTTTGGCTACAAACTGGATCCGAAGACGGGCCAGTACGCGCACTCGGCGGTGATTTTCGTGCTGACGCCGGAGGGCAAGATCTCGCGGTACCTGTACGGGGTGAAGTTCAAGCCGATGGACATCCGGCTGGCGCTGGCCGAAGCGGCCGAGGGCAAGATGGGGATGTCGGTGGAGAAATTTCTGCTGTATTGCTTCCATTACGATCCAGAAGCGCGGTCGTACACGCTTTTTGCGCGCAATGTGATGCGCGGTGGCGGGGCGCTGCTGCTGTTGGTGATGGGCACGTTTTTGTTTCGATTCTGGCGCCGTGAACGGGAGCTGACGCGCGCCGGCAAGTTGATGGTGAACGCATAATGACCTGGTTTCGCGATTTCCTTCTGGGCACTCCGGCGGCGACGCACGCCTCCGACGTTGATGGTCTGTACATCTTCATCACGCTGCTGACCATCTTCTTTTTCTTCTTCAACGGGGCGCTGATCTTCTACGCGGCGAAGCGCTGGAAGCGGCGGTCGGATGATGAAGTGACGCCGCACATCACGCACGACACGCGGCTCGAACTGATCTGGAGCCTGATCCCGCTCGCCGTGGTGATGCTGATCTTCTTCTGGGGCTTCAAGGGTTACGTGAGCGCGTGGGTGGCGCCGAACGACGCGATGGAGATCGTGGTGACGGGCAAGAAGTGGCTGTGGGAGTTCGAGTACCCGGATGGCACGCGGGCGTTGAACGACCTCCACGTGCCCGTGAACAAGCCCGTGAAGCTGATCATGCATGCCGAGGACGTGATCCACTCCTTTTACGTGCCCGCCTTCCGGCTGAAGCGCGACGTGCTGCCGGGGCGCTACACCGAGATGTGGTTCACGGCGACCGAACCGGGCGTGCATCAGGTCTACTGCACGGAATACTGCGGGAAGGGCCACTCGGACATGCTGGCGCGCATCTATGTGGATACGCCGGAAGAGTATGAAGTGTTTCTCCGCGAGGGCGACGAGCAGGTGCGCAAGATGCCGCTGAAGGATCTGGGCAAGCTGGTTTATGAGAACAAGGGCTGCGCGACCTGCCACTCGATCGACGGGACGCGCGGGCAGGGCCCGACGTTCAAAGGGATCTGGGGCAAGATGGAGCGCGGCACTGACGGCAAGGAACATGTTGTGGACGAGAATTACATCCGCGAATCGATTCTGGTGCCGAACGCGGTGGTGGTGCAGGGCTATGAGCCGATCATGCCGACTTTCCAGGGTTTGCTGCGCGAGCGCGAACTGCTGGGCATGATCGAGTACATCAAGTCGTTGCAGTAGAGGGAAGCGAGCGAGGGAAAGGACGAGCACTGCAAGATGGCGAGCGAGAACGTAATGCACGCAAACGGGCACGGCGCCGGGGCTCACGCCGATTATCTGGATTCGACGAAGGGTCTGTGGAGCTGGCTGACGACAGTCGATCACAAACGCATCGGCCTGATGTACCTGTGGTCGGTGGTGTTCTTCATGATCACCGGCGGGCTGCTGGCGCTGCTGATCCGGCTGGAACTGCTCACCCCGGGTCCGACGATCATGGACGCCGAACTCTACAACCGGGCGTTCACCCTGCACGGCGCGATCATGACGTTCCTCGTCATCATCCCCGGCATTCCGGCGGCACTGGGCAACTTCATCCTGCCGCTGCTGCTGGGGGCCAAGGACGTGGCCTTCCCCCGGCTGAACCTGACCAGCTACTACATCTACGTCGTGGGCGCGCTCATGGCGTTGAGCACGCTGATCCTCGGCGGCGTGGACACGGGCTGGACCTTCTACACCCCGTATTCGTCCACCACGGGCGGCGGCGTTTCGATGATGGTGCTGGCGGCGTTCGTACTCGGCTTCTCGTCGATCTTCACGGGCGTCAACTTCATCGCGACGATTCACAAGATGCGGGCGCCGGGCATGGGCTGGTTTGAGCTGCCCCTGTTCGCCTGGGGCATGTACGCCACGGCGCTGATCCAGATCCTGGCGACGCCGGTGCTGGGCATCACTCTGCTGCTGCTGGTGATGGAGCGCGTCCTCAGCGTGGGCATCTTCGACCCCAACCTGGGCGGCGACCCGGTGCTGTTCCAGCACTTCTTCTGGTTCTACTCGCACCCGGCCGTCTACATCATGATTCTGCCGGCGATGGCGATCATCTCCGAAGTGATCCCGGTGTTCTCGAAGAAGACGATCTTCGGCTACAAGGCCATCGCGTTCTCTTCGGTGGCGATCGCGCTGCTGGGCTTCCTGGTGTGGGCGCATCACATGTTCACGGCGGGCATGAGCCTGTTCGCGGGCGCGATCTTCAGCTTCATCACCTTCTTCATCGCGGTGCCTTCGGCGATCAAGGTATTCAACTGGATCGCGACGATGTGGCGCGGTTCGATCAGCATGAAGGCGCCGATGATCCACGCCATCAACTTCCTGCTGATCTTCACGATCGGCGGTCTGACGGGGCTGTTCCTTGCGGCGCTCTCGACCGACGTCCACCTGCATGACACCTACTTCGTGGTCGCGCACTTCCACTATGTGATGGCCGGTTCCAACATGATCGCCCTGCTGGCGGGGTTGCACTACTGGTGGCCGAAGATGTTCGGGCGGATGTACAACGAACGGATGGCCGCGATCGCCGCCGCGCTGATCTTCATCGGTTTCAACGCCACCTTCCTGCCGCAGTTCCTGATGGGGTCGCGGGGCATGCCGCGCCGGTATTACAACTACCTGGAGCAGTTCCAGGAATTGCACGTGCTTTCGACGATCGGCAGCTGGATTCTCGCATTCGGCCTGTTCATGTGCCTGGCGGTGCTGCTGGCGTCGCTGCGCGGCAAGAAGGGCGTGGCCAGCAACCCGTGGGGCGGCAAGACGCTCGAATGGGAGGCGCTCAGCCCGCCGATCACGCACAACTTTGAAGACACGCCCGTGCTGGTGCACGGCCCCTACGACTACCGCCCGCAGCCTGTGCCGGTGGTGGTGGAACGCGAACAAGGAGTCACGCACTAGGGTGCGTCCAGCCGCAGAGTCATGAGTCAATCCACTACCGTTCCTTCGCAAGACCATCACGAGCACGCGCACCCGCCCGGGTTGCAGCACCATTTCATCGACATGAGGCAGCAGTTCGAAGCCTCGAAGATCGGGATGTGGCTGTTCCTGGTGACCGAAGTCCTGCTGTTTGGCGGGCTGTTCGTCGGCTACGGGATCATGCACTCGAAGCATCCCGAAGCCTTCATCGCCGCGCACACGCACCTGGACTGGCGTCTGGGCGCGCTGAACACCATCGTCCTGCTGGTGTCGTCCTTCACGATGGTGATGGGCGTCTGGGCCGCGCAGACGGGCCAGAAGAAGAAGCTGATCGGGTACCTGACCACCACCTTCCTGCTGGCCGGGGCGTTCATGGTGGTGAAGTACATCGAGTATTCGCACAAGTTTCATGAAGGGCTGCTGCCGGGCAAGTTCTATGCGCATCAGGGCGACACTGTGCCCGGGCAGTTCATGTTCTTCAGCTTCTACTTCATGATGACGGGCCTGCACGGCATCCACGTGCTGCTCGGCATGGTGGCCATCGCGTGGCTGATCTGGCGGGCGCAGAAGGGTCACTTCTCCTCGCAGTACTACGGCCCCGTGGACATGGTCGGCCTCTACTGGCACCTGGTCGATCTGATCTGGATCTACCTCTTCCCGCTGATGTACCTGCTGACCTAAGGAGCGCGACGACGATGGAACATACGCACGAACACGATCATCCGATTACGGGTCCGAAGACCTACATGACGATTCTGGGCGCTCTGGTGGTGCTGACGGTCATCACGGTCTGGATTGCGCAGTTTGACTTCGGCGCCGCGAACACGGTGGTGGCGCTTCTGGTGGCCAGCATCAAGGGAGCGCTGGTGGCGCTGTTCTTCATGCACCTGCGTCATGACAAATTCAACGCCGTCATCTTCGTCGGCGGACTGTTCTTCCTCGGGGTCTTTCTGATCTTCTCGCTGTTCGACATCTCGACGCGGCAGACGGTGCTGCCGTCGAACCTGAAGGAACCGGTCCAGGCCTTCCCCGGCGCCCCGCTCGGCAAACCCGTGCAACCGGGTACCGGGATGCCGAAGGGACAGGCGCCCGTCGTACCGGAATAACCAGCCACGCCACGCGAACCACTTCCGGCCGTCTCCATCTTTCGCGATGCAGGCGGCCGTTCCGTTTCTAGCGGGCGGGCCAGGCGTCGCGCAGACGCTGCCACGTGACGGGCAGTTCCTCGGGCAGGACGCGCGTCTCCCCGATCGTGGTCATGAAACTGACATCCCCGCCCCAGCGCGGCAGCACGTGCATGTGCAGGTGTCCGGCGACGCCCGCGCCCGCGCACGCACCGAGATTCATGCCGCAATTCAGGCCTTCGGGCCGATAGACCGCCCGCAGGGCGCGCACGGCGTCCTGGGTCATCGCCATCAATTCCGCGGCCGCTTCCGCGGGCAGATCCTCAAGTTGGGCGAGATGCGCGTAGGGGGCGATCAGCAGATGGCCGTTGGTGTAGGGATACAGGTTCAGCAGGGCGTAATTGTGGCGGCCGCGGGCGACCACCAGGTTTTCCGCATCCTGCCCGTCAGCGGCCTTGAGGCAAAAAATACAGCCCCCGGCGGGTGTCCCGCCCGTGATGTAGCGGTACCGCCAGGGGCTCCAGAGATGATCCACGCCGGAGATTCCTAGAGCGAGGGCGCGGCTTCGCCGGTCTCTTCGTCGTTGACGAGATCCTTCAATTCCTTGCTGGGCTTGAAGTACGGGATCCGCTTGGCGGGCACCTCGACGCGGGCGCCGGTCTTCGGATTCCGGCCCACGCGCGCCTGGCGCTGGCGGGTGCGGAAACTGCCGAATCCGCGGATCTCGATCTTGTCATCTTCCTTCAGAGCCCGAACCACGCTGTCGAAGATGGCTTCGACGATTACTTCGGAGTCCTTGCGGCTGAACTCGACGACACGGGCAACTTCTTCAATCAGGTCGGCTTTCGTCATCTGGGGTGGTGTCCTGTGGCTCTTCTGGATTACCGGCGTCGCCGGCGGGTTCCGGGGTTGATTCCGCCACCTCTTCCGGTGCGGGTGCGGGTGCGGGTTCGGGTTCGGACTCGCGAATCAACGCCTGGGCGGATTCGAGCGCCTCTTCGAAACCGTGGGTGGCGGCGGCGGCCTGGCGCTGGTATTCTTCCAGGCGCTGACGGTCCTCCATGGCGCTTTCGCCAAGGAACGTGAGACCGATGCGCCGTTCCGATTCGTTCAGTTTAATAATCTTGAAATCGTACTCGGCTTCGAGGGCGAGCGGCGGATCCTGCTCGCGCATCTCCGCGGGCAGTTCCGAACTGTGGCAGAGTCCTTCCACCCCAGGCGCCAGTTCCACGAAGATGCCGAAGGCGACCGAACGCGAGACCCGGCCCTTCACGACATCCCCCAGAACATGGGCGCGGAAGAAGGTCTCCCACGCATCCGGGTGCAATTGCTTGACCCCCAGCGACAACCGGCGGTTGCCGGCGTCGATGTTCAGGATCACCGCCTGCACCACCTGGCCCTTCTTCAACACATCCGACGGGTGCTGCACGCGCTTCGTCCACGACAGGTCCGAAACATGCACAAGCCCGTCAATTCCCTCTTCAATTTCGATGAACGCCCCGAACTCGGACAACTTCCGCACACGCCCTTCCACCACGCTGCCCACGGCGTAGCGCTGGTCCACCGTCGTCCACGGGTCGGCTTCCAGTTGCTTGATCCCCAGCGAAATGCGCCGGTCCGGAGGCTTCACCTCCAGCACCACGCTCTCCACCGTGTCGCCCACCCGGACCACCTTCGACGGGTGCTTCATCCGCCGCGACCACGTCATCTCCGAAATGTGGATCAGCCCTTCGACGCCCGCCTCCAACTCCACGAAGGCCCCGTAGTCCGTCACGCTCACCACCCGGCCCAACACGCGCAATCCCGGCGTGTAGCGGTCGTGGATCGTCTCCCACGGGTCCGGCATCACCTGCTTCAGACCGAGCGAAATCCGTTCGCGGTCCTTGTCGAACTTCAGCACCTTCACGGTGAGTTCCTGGCCCACGTGAATCACGCTGCTCGGATGCGCCACCCGGCCGTGGCTCATATCCGAAACATGCAGCAGGCCATCAATGCCGCCCAGATCGATGAACGCCCCGTACTCGGTCAGGTTCTTCACCACGCCCTGCACCAGCGCGCCCTCTTCCAGATGCGAAAGCAGCGACGACTTCCGGACGTTCGACTCCTCCTCGATCGCCGCCTTGCGCGACACCACCACGTTGTCCCGGCGGCGGTTCAACTTGACCACCTTCACCGCGATGTCCTGGCCAATCAGTGAGTCCAGATTGTGCATTGGACGCAGGTCCACCTGGGTCGAGGGCATGAAGGCTGTCACACCCACATCCACGTTCAACCCGCCCTTCACCCGGCCCAGCACGCGGCCGCTGATCAGCAGGTTCTCCCGGTAAGCCTTCTCGAGCGTCTCCCACGCACGAATCTGCGACGCTCGCTCGTGGCTCAGTGAGATGTATCCTTCGATTGCAGGCTGGCGCCGCCGGTCCACCATCACGTCGATGGGGTCTCCCGGCTGCAGCAGAACCTCTCCGCTCGCCTCCAGCACCTGCGCCAGAGGCACCACGCCCTCCTGCTTCAGTCCCACGTCCACGATCACCCCTTGTTCGGTGATCTGCAAGACCTGGCCCTGCAGCACTTCCCCCTCCACGGCTGGAAGCGGGTTACTGTATTCCTCGAGCAGTTGCTCGTAACTCTCCTCGGATGCGCCCGGCATATCGACCGGACGATCGTCCTGGTTGCTGGTCATGCCCCAGTCTCCAATCGACCCGACACTTCACAACGGGTTCGGAAACCAATAAGCGGTGGAATGGCCATCACGGTCAGATCCTGCAAGCCCGGCAGTAGCGCATTCGATGCTCCGCCGCAGCCCGCATTCCCGGTCCGTGTGCCCCATCCGGTCCCGACAAACCGTTGAAAGTGCGACACTTCAGAACTATAGCCAACCCCGGAAGGGATGTCAACCGCGCTCCGCAACGCCTCGCGAACCCTCAAGGCCGGTCCGCGTCCCCAATCCAGCGCAGCGCCGCGTAGGCCGCCGGCCAGCCCAGCGTCGTGATCGCCAGTATCGCCACATGCCGCAATTCTTCCGGGGTGCAGCCCGCCTCGCGGGCATGCCGCGCCGCTGAATGCACCGCCCCTTCATGCTGCGCGCCCACGGCCAGCCCCAGCTTTACCAGGCGCCGCGCCCGCTCTTCCAGCGGGCCGCCCTGCTCGTGACACGCGCCCGCCAACGCCGCGAACGCGTCCCATACCTCGGGATGCTGGCTGCGAAACTCCTCTATCTTTTCCGGAAGCGCTTGACTCATATTGGCGATCCTATCAACCCGCGGCTACCGGCGTCAGTTCTTCTCCGGCTCGCGCGAACACGTACGGGCCTTCCGGGATCAGCGGCACCGCCGCCCCCTCCCCCACTTCCGCCGCCAGCGCCTCGAAGGCCTCCGGCGCCGTCGCGAAGATTCGCCCCCACAGATTCGCATGGTACTCCTGCGGCAGACCCGGGGTATAGAACCAGACCCGGTGCGTCCGGCACGCCAGCGCCAGCTTTTCCAACTGCCATTGATCCACCGTCACCGGAATATCGGCAATTTCGCTGAGAAATTTCCCCGCGTCCGGCGACTGTTTAAGTAGACGGGAAAACTCCGCCGCTCCGGCGCCTTCATCACACGCCGCCAGCAGCAGGATGATTCCCCCGGGTTCAACAATATGCGCTGCCGCGGTGATGCCTTTGACGGCCTGATAAAAAGTGAGATCCAGCGGGTACCCCGCCGCTGTCGTCACCGCGGCCCGCACCCGCCCGGGCAGCCGCGCCGTCGTCTTCTCGCGGACGAACTCCACGCCCTGGCGGTGCGCCTCGCGGGGCTCACCCGCGAAGACCCCCGCGATCCGCCGCCCCTCGGTCATCACCACATCCACGATGAAATCATGCCCGGCCATCCCGGCGATTTCGAGCAACTCCTGATGGAGCGGATTCTCCTCCACGCTCCCCTCCACGGCCCGCGGATCCCTCATGAAATGCGGACTGTGCAGCCGCTTGATGGTCTCCTGCCAGGCCAATCCCGGAGCCACCAGCTTGCGGCCCCCGCTGAACCCGGCCATCAGGTGCTGCTCGATGAACCCGAGCGTGATGTGGACCTCGGCCTCCACATAAGCCCGCTCGATCGCGACCCGGGTTCCTGAGCGCGTCGTCCCCAGATGCTGATGCGCCGATTCATCCCTTGCGTTATGGTTGACGATCTTGTACCGCCCCGCGATCTCCGCCCCGAAGATCTCCTCGATCTCCCCGGGCGTCGCCGCCCGGTGCAACCCCGTCGCGATCAGCAGCGTCACGCCTTCCGGCGGAATCCCCGCCGCGTGCAACCGCTCCAGCACCGGCGGCAGCGTCACCCGGTTCGGCGCCGGCCTCGTGATGTCGCACACGCTGATCGCCGCCGTCCGCTTTCCCCGCGCCACTTCCACCAGCGGCGGAC
>ERZ761609.962-NODE-962-length-28723-cov-13.161818_pt1 | contig 28723 bp, 30 predicted proteins | sample MGYA00511163_ERZ761609 | MGnify/ENA primary metagenome ERZ761609 (study PRJEB28899, sample SAMN02445070) | bioreactor sludge metagenome | biome: EBPR sludge | place: Australia: Brisbane, Thorneside Wastewater Treatment Plant | collected 2011-12-16 ... | reverse complement strand
ACGAGATTGGTCAGTGACTGGAGTTCAGACGTGTGCTCTTCCGATCTACCATATATTTTCATGGGATTTTTTTCGTATGAAAGACCGGCCGGAAAAATTATTCCGTGAAGGTCTGTCTCAAATGCCGTGGTTGGCGGCTTCATAAAATTTAAGTATGGAAAATAGAAAATTGCTTGGAATAACGAAATATTTCCATTTGTAACAAAATCCCAAAAGCCTTATAAAGGGCGCATGACTTTGACTCAAGAAAAAGCAGGGTGGGACTTTTCCCCCAAGGGTGCGTATAGCCGCGAGGATTTGATTGCTTGCGGTGACGGAGAGTTATTTGGCCCGGGCAATGCAAAATTGCCTGCACCGCCAATGCTGATGTTTGACCGCATTACCCAAATCACCACCGAAGGTGGCGCGTATGGCAAGGGTGAGCTTGTTTCTGAATTCGATATTAAACCCGATTTATGGTTCTTTGAATGCCATTTCAAAGGCGATCCTGTTATGCCGGGCTGTTTGGGTCTGGATGCCCTTTGGCAGTTGCTTGGATTTTATCTGGGCTGGACAGGGGCAAAAGGTTCGGGTCGGGCTTTGGGGCTTGGTGAATTGAAATTCACCGGACAAATTTTACCGGAAACAAAATTGGTAACATACCGTTTGGACATCAAACGCGTTATCAATAGATCATTGGTTCTGGGCATTGCCGATGGTCAGGTTCTGGCAGATGGCAAAGTCATTTATGAAGCCAAAGATTTACGCGTTGGATTGTTTGAAAATCCACGTGCGATGTAATCGACTATTTTATTCAAAACAGAAAGGATGAGTTCCATGGCCTTATTTCAAGCGAATGGAGTACGCCGCGTTGTTGTCACTGGCATGGGTGTTGTTTCATGCATTGGAAATTCCGTGACAGAAGTTCTGCATTCCCTGAAAGAGGGAAAATCAGGAATTTCTTTTTCCGAAGATTACGCAGAAAAAGGATTCCGGTCTCAGGTTTTTGGTCTACCGAAAATAAATTTTGCCGATATGATCGACCGTCGCTTGCTGCGTTTCATGGGGGATTCTGCAGCCTATACGCATATTGCCATGCAACAGGCGATTGAGGATGCCGGACTGGAAGATCATGAAGTTTCCAACGAACGCTCTGGCGTTGTTGTTGGCTCTGGCGGCCCATCCACCCGTAATCAAGTTGAAGCAGCACGCATCACTTTGGAAAGCAGTCCTAAAAAAGTCGGGCCTTTTATGGTGCCGCGTTGTATGTCGTCTACAACTTCGGCAAATCTTTGCACCAATTATAAAATCAAGGGCGTGAATTATTCGATTTCCTCTGCTTGTTCGACTTCGGCACATTGTATTGGTAACGCAGCCGAAATAATCGCTATGGGCAAACAAGACATTATGTTTGCTGGCGGTGGCGAAGAACTGGATTGGACATTGTCAGTTTTGTTTGACGGCATGGGCGCGATGTCGTCCAAATATAACGCAACACCTGAAAAAGCTTCCCGCGCTTATGATGCAGACCGTGATGGTTTCGTCATTGCTGGCGGTGGCGGCATGCTGGTTTTGGAAGATTACGATCATGCCAAAGCCAGAGGCGCAAAAATTTATGGCGAGCTTGTGGGCTATGGTGCAACCTCTGACGGCGCAGACATGGTTGCTCCAAATGGAGAAGGCGCTGTTCGGTGTATGAAACAAGCTTTGTCTTCATGCGAACAGCCAGTCAGCTATATCAACTCACACGGAACAAGTACGCCCGTGGGCGATGTCACCGAACTCAAAGCCATCCGCGAAGTTTTTGAACCTCGTGAACAGGATATACCTGCCATTTCATCAACCAAATCAATGACGGGGCATTCGTTGGGCGCAACCGGCGTTCAAGAAGCAATCTATTCATTGCTGATGATGAAAGAACGGTTTATCGCCCCAAGTATCAATATTGAAAATCTGGATGAAGTCGCAAAAAATATGCCGATTGCGCGTCAACGGATTGATAATGTCGACCATAAAACCATCCTTTCGAATAGCTTCGGCTTTGGTGGAACAAACTGCTCTCTGGCTTTTGCCTCTGCGGAATAAAAAAGTATAAATATAAAAAAGTAGGTAGAAATGAACGATCTAATGAAAGGCAAGCGTGGCGTAGTCATGGGCGTTGCCAACGGCTATTCGATTGCTTGGGGAATTGCCAAAGCCTGCGCGGAACAAGGCGCAGAAATGGCTTTCACCTATCAAGGTGACCAATTTAAAAAACGGGTCGAGCCATTGGCAGCAGAAATCGGCGTCAAAACCTTGATTGATTGCGATGTCAGCAACATGGACGATCTGGATCGTGCTTTTTCACAAATTGAAAAAGAATTCGGTACGATTGATTTCATTGTTCACTCGATTGCCTTCTCGAATAAAGAAGAACTCAAAGGCCGTTACGTGGATACCAGCCTTGATAACTTCCTCTTATCGATGAATATATCCTGCTATTCCTTTACTGCCGTGATGAAACGCGCAGCCCCGTTGATGAAAAATGGCGGCTCTGCAATAACACTCACATATTACGGCGCAGAAAAAGTTATGCCGAATTATAACGTCATGGGCGTTGCCAAAGCTGCTCTTGAAGCGTCCGTTCGTTATCTCGCGGTTGATTTAGGGCAAGACAATATTCGCGTCAATTCTATTTCTGCCGGTCCGATGCGGACTTTGGCGGGTTCTGCCATAGGCTCTGCGCGTAAGACGTTTAAATACAATGCTATGACCGCGCCGCTACAGCGGTCGGTTGGCTTGGAAGAGCTTGGCAATACCGGAGTCTATTTACTCTCTGATATGTCGTCGGCTGTCACGGGTGAAATTCACTTTGTCGATTGTGGTTTTAATGTTGTCGGCATGTGCCCGTCCGATCGTTGGGACGAGCTGATGAATGACGGGGAATAAAACAAGAATAAATTATAAACTCAACACTTTTTCCAAATGATGGTGGCCAATTCCGAAATAGGTTTTGGCTGCTTTTATTTTGTCCAACAGGGCAGGGTCACGAGCGGCATTCTCATTTCGCGTGGCGACAATTAAAACATTTTTGGGTGTATGGGCATCGGAAATAAATTCAAAAACCTTGGTCGAATATCCGCAATATTCCAAAATCAACGCCCGCAATCCGTCTGTCACCATTTCGGCCTGACGTTCCAGAAAAATCCCGTGGTGAAGCAAAAAATCCAGATCATTTGAAGTTTTGTTTTTCTCAATCTCACAGCGAATTTGTTTGTGACAACACGGCGCAACAACGATCAATTCGGCTTTGGCTTCAATGCCTTTGGCAATGGCATCATCGGTGGCCGTATCACAGGCATGAAGCGCAATCAGGATATTCGCATCCGTACAATCAAACCCGTCAATCGTGCCTTCGGCAAAAGTCAAACCTGTGAAGTTGGATTTTTCGGCAATACGGTTGCACAGATTAACCAGATCGCCGCGAAACTCAACGCCTGTTACTTGCGCAGAAATACTTTGTGATTGCAGGTAATCATACAAAGCAAAGGTCAAATATCCTTTGCCTGCCCCCATATCGACAATTTTTTTAATTTTATCGGAGGAAATGTTTTTAATCAGCCCACTTAAAATTTCGACATATTTATTGATCTGGCGGTATTTATCTTGTGCATTTTTATAAACTTTTCCTGTGTCATCGGTAATGTTCAATTCATGCAAATAATCTTTGCCCTCCGTTCCGATCAACCTGTTTTTTTGACGGTCATGGTCGGAAGAGAGTAGTTCTTTATGGGTCGCAGATTTGGTTTTGAGTGTTTTCTTTTCTAACACCAGATCAAATTGTGTTGTAAACAGCGTTGCGGAGTGAAACCCGTCACACAAAGCATCCTCAATCATCTCAAGGGCTTCAGAAAAGTTATAATTTTTAACAATGTCACGGGTCTTGAAACGATAGGTGAAGCTCAGCTTGTCTTCGCGCTTCACTTTTATTTTTCGAATATGGATGTTTCGCATACCTGGCTCATCACCGGAATATGATCCCAATGAAATTTTTGCAAAACTTCCGTCCTGCAAGCTTGTATCAATGGCCAAAACAAATTCGGTAACAAAGAAAGGCGCAGCCATAACCTACGCCGCATCAATCAGAACAATATTGATGGCGGAAACTTTATCGCCTTCGCTGTGAAGATCAAAATTGATTTTTTGTCCTGCGGTAAGGGTCGTTAATCCCGCAGCCTGTAATGCGCTGATATGGACATAAACGTTATTGCCGCCGTCTTCAGGAGCAATAAAACCGTAACCACGATCATCTTTAAACAATACAACATTTCCAATAGTCATTTTCAATTATCCTTTATGTTAAAATTAGAGGAGGATATTAACGCGCCAATTTATAAGGCTTGCCTTGCGCGATTGATGTTCTTTTTCGGCGGATCATATCGCCTGTTTTGACCTTGATCGGGGCAGGGGCAGGCGAGATTTTTTCAACCTCCATCACTTCCAATTCTATAACTTCATGAACGGCAACAACTTTGGCGATAATGCGTTGCTCACCGATGACATCACGTTTTCCTCGTGGCTTGTTGGGCTCCGCCCATAACGGCTCATTCCATTTTATAATATCACCCATAATAGGGGAGATGCATGCGAGCCAATTAGGTTTATCTGTCATATCGTCTTCATTCCGAATGTTAAGGAAATACTCTATATCAATATCAGGCCTATGTATTCAAGTTTATAGTGATAATCACCACCAGACTCTTCGTTTCAGAGCCTGTTTGTGCAAAAACCCGCCAGATTGACAATTGCTATAGGGTGGGTACATTGGGCATTATAGATACACAAGAGAAATAATCTCAAATGCTTGAGCTTTTCACCTATCTTGCTGATTTCCTGACCTATAGCGTGTTTGGACTTCAAAAAGAAACCAAATTGGCAGATGCTATTCACTTCTTTGTCGAAGATACGACCAAGATCTTCTTTTTGCTGGCTTTGATGATTTATATCATCGGCTTTGCGCGGTCGTACGTGTCACCTGAAAAAGTGCGCCTGTGGTTGACAGGAAAAAACCGTTTGACGGGATATGTTCTGGCGGCAATGCTGGGGGCTGTAACTCCGTTTTGTTCTTGCTCGTCCGTGCCATTATTCATCGGCTTCTTATCGGCAGGCATTCCGCTTGGGGTGACGATGGCCTTTCTTATAACCTCCCCGTTGGTTAACGAGGTTGCTGTCGTCCTGCTGGGAAATGCATTGGGACTGAAATTTACATTTCTTTATGTGGGGACGGGTCTTTCTCTTGGGGTTCTGGGGGGATTTATAATTGATCTTTTCAAACTCGATAAATGGGTCGAACCGTATGTCTGGCAGATCAAAATGCCAACGCCGGAAACAGTCGAAGAGACTGCTGGTTGGAAATGGCGCGAAAAATTAGCACGCGGTGAAGCACTGGATATTATCAAACGCGTATGGCTTTACGTTCTGATTGGCGTGGGGCTTGGGGCTGGACTGCACGGGTTTGTTCCTCGCGAATGGTTCTTGGAACATGCAGGGGCAGATAACCCGCTTGGTGTTCCATTGGCAGTTTTGTTGGGGATTCCTCTTTATTCCAATGCAACAGGTATTATTCCGGTTGCCGAGGTGCTGATAAACAAAGGTGTCCCCGTTGGCACTATTCTGGCCTTTCTTATGAGCATCGTGGCAATTTCATTGCCTGAATTGTTGATTTTGCGCAAAGTTTTAAAACCTCAAATGCTGATTTTCTTCGTAGGATTTCTTTTTGTGGCTTTTATCAGTGTTGGTTATTTGTTTAATTTTATTTTCGGAGGTTAATCATGGAAATCACTGTTTTCGGCAAGGGGTGTTCGCGGTGCGAGTCAACTATCCATAGAATAGAAAGTGAAGCCCAAGATCTTGGCGTGCCGGTCACGATTACAAAAATCACAGATGAAATTGAAATCATCCAAAATGGCATCATGACAACACCAGCCGTTAAAATTGATAACAAAATTGTTCATTCAGGCGGAATACCGTCTATTGAAGCAGTCCAATCATGGCTGAGAGCAACAGTCTAAAACTAGACAGAATTATAAAAATAAATAAAATCAGGATGCATGAGGGAAAAACCAATATTTTATATTCAAAAATACGGAAATTCATAATACACATATAAAACGAAAGAAACGATGAATATAAAAAATAGGGAATGGTTATGTTAAAAAATGAAATCACTAAGGCTAGCACAATCGGGGAAGAGGAATTCAAGGAGTTTGTTATTCAGCTTCATAACATCTCACGCACTTATGATGGTTCTGCTCAACGACGTGATATGTTTGCAAAGGCGATTTCAGCCATTAAAACGTTTATATCACCATTTGCCGAACATAATTCTATGAGTGAATCCGAGTGTTTATCTTCCTTTGCTCAAAAATACCACACGGTATTTGGTCAAGATTTTCGTCTGCAAAGATTTTACGATATGGCGTTTCAATCCATGATTCCCGATCTGCCACAACAGGAAGAATCACCAACCAATATAGTAGCCTTACTCGAAAAAATTGAATCCCTAAGAGTAGAAGCGGATGTTTTTGAACAGGCAATCACATTGGGAATATCTGACAGTCAACAGGTCGTCGGGTATTATCCGCGCCTTGCTTGTGTGTTGCAGGTTCTTTTCGATCAAGGAACGTGTTTGCAGGATGTCAGCCTTCAATTTAATAAGGCAGATTCAGTCTCTGATTTAAATGCGGGCTATATCCTTATTTCCATTCCGGATCGCAATTGCCAGATCCTTGTTAGTGATAGGCAAAACCGTCCTGCCTACTGGCATAATGGCATAAAATCACGCGAATTTTGGTTGAAAAATAATTTGAAAAGCCTATCTGCTGAGACAGATACGCATCGGTTAGAAATCGACACACTAAATAATTTATATAAAAGTTTGGCTGAAAATTTACCAGAATGTAGATATCTTCAGGTGCCAGGTTACGTAACAAGGAATAATGATCTTGTTCCAGTTCAAACCTTTCCTATTCCTTTGGAAAAGTTTTGGGATCTGCGCCGCCGCGATAGCCAGACTATCTATCCAGCGGCTTTCCCTGCTTTGAATAGAGAAACGCCTTTTGTTGCAAATGGAAATAAGGCTCAACAAACGCGCTATCATGTTACATCTGGTGCAGAAATGGCTCCATTCTGACCATTTGACTGTATTTTGGTCTTGACGAAGGGCTGTGGACAGTTAGGATGGAACTACCTGAAAATGGAATATGGAAGGCCTGAAACGAACCTTTCCTTAAAAGGATTCTATAATGTTCCTTCGCTTCAAAAAAATAGTTCAACATGGTCTGTTGCTAGGGGCGATGTGCTGCGGTCATCCCGCTTTGGCGGCGACCTCTATTCCCTTTACGATTAACATGTCGGAAGCCGTAACGGTAAGCGGTTGCCCCGCGACGTGTCCACGGATTGCGATTGATGTAGGCGGGACGACGCGTTATGCGACTTATACCAGCGGGAGTGGGACAGCTAGCCTGATTTTCACTTACCAGATGGTATCGGGAGATGTGGATTTGGATGGTATTGCGCTGTCTTCCCCCATTGATCTGAATGGTGGAACGATAAAAGACGCAGTGGGCAATGACGCGACCTTAACCTTCGTTCCGCCAGACACATCCGGTATCAATATTGCGGCGGCTGTCCCTTCGGGCTACACGGCCGTTTTCGATGCGGATACGGTAACGAACATCAATAAAACGGCAATGGGTTTTACCTTGACCTATGGTCAGGCGGGTCATACCTATAACTATACGATCTCGAGCTCTGGCGGAGGAGCCCCCTTAACAGGGAGTGGCTCAACGACAGGGGCGGCACAGGTCATTTCAGGAATTAATCTGACTTCTTTGCCGGATGGTAAACTGACTTTGTCGGTGACGGTTACGGATTCTTTGGGGGGTGTGGGAGCCGCGGCAACGGACACCGCACCGATGGCTGTTCTTGATGCGTCTTTGATCGGTCACTGGACATTTGATGCAACCGATATTTCCGGTACAACGGTTTATGATCGCTCCGGAAACGGTCATAATGGAACCATGCAAGGAACTCCCACGGTTAATGCGGGTAAGATTGGTAATGGCTTAGAATTTGGAGGGCATGGTTCTGGAGATCGAGTTTCTTTAGGCTCGTCTGCAAGCTTGAATCCTGGAGCTTTTACTCTGGTGTCTTGGGTTAGCCCAGGTATTGTCTCAGGAAGCTATGGTTACATATATAGTAATAGTCGGGACTGTTGTGGTTCTTATAATGGGATAGATTTTGTAATTCACTCAAACAAACTTCGAGGAAAGATATGGAACTCCACCGCAATAGTTAAAGTTTCAGTAGGTTCAATTGGAGATAATTCGGGATGGCATCAAGCGACTTATTCCTACGATGGGGCAACGATTAAACTTTATATAAACGGAGTTTTTGATTCTCAAGTTTCAACAGGGTTGGGGGTTGGAAGCCCGGCTTCATATGATTCTTACATAGGAACGATGGGGAATGGGGCTGGGACATATACTATTGATGGGATTCTTGATGATGTTCGCATTTATAACCGTGCTTTAACACCAACCGAGATCACAACATTGTATAATGCTGAGCAATAGGAAGAAGGATTTACAGTGAAAAGATATTTTGTTATTATGGCTGTGTTTTTGATGAATTTTCCCGCTTTGGCGGCGACCTCTATTCCCTTTACGATTAACATGTCGGAAGCCGTAACGGTAAGCGGTTGCCCCGCGACGTGTCCACGGATTGCGATTGATGTAGGCGGGACGACGCGTTATGCGACTTATACCAGCGGGAGTGGGACAGCTAGCCTGATTTTCACTTACCTGATGGTATCGGGAGATGTGGATTTGGATGGCATTGTGCTGTCTTCCCCCATTGATCTGAATGGTGGAACGATTATTGATGTGAATGGCAACGCAATTTCAAATTTGACGTTTACGCCACCGAATACATCAGGGGTCAAGGTTGATTATCCGTCCTTGTCCATGAATTTTCTGAATAATGATTACATTTTGTCCGGCACACATTATGCTAGTTTTCCTGCGTTTCTGACGGCTGCGGGGGGAACTTTCTCGCGGGCAAGTACAGGCACTTATTACGATAGCGCGGGAATCTTGCAGACAGCCTCTTCCAACACCCCGCGACTGGACTACGATCCGGCGACCCTCGCCGCCAAGGGGGTTTTGATTGAAGCACAAAGAACTAATCTCATCATTCGTTCGGAAGAGTATAATACTTGGACTCAGGATGACGGGAGTATCGTAACGGATACAGCGATAGCACCAGATGGTCAAATGACCGCAGAAAAATTTGTAACCAATACCAATTTGGCTCAACATCGAGTCAAACGTACCGTTGCATTGACCGCAGGGAATACCTACACGTCAAGCGTCTATGTTAAAAAGGCAGGGTATGATTACTATATGATTTTCTGGAGTCCATTAGGGAGCGCGAATATTGCAGTAAACCTCGATACAGGAAGCGTTATAACGTCTGGTGGCGGCGAGAAGGTTGGTCAGTCCGTTACGCCATTGCCGAATGGGTGGTATCGGGTATCGGTAACGCTGACGACAGTGAATGGCGGAAACTATCAACAACTGAACTATGCTTATAATGGAGCAAACAATTTTACCGGAGATGGTGTTTCCGGAATATATATCTGGGGATCTCAAGTGGAACAAAGCGCGTTTCCAACATCATACATCTTCACGACAGCCTCGACAGTAACGCGCTTGTCGGATGACCTCACCGTGCCAACGGGGGGGTGGTATAACGCAAGCGAAGGGACAATAGCACCAACGGCTTCTATTCCGTATTTGGGGTCAACGAATAACCCTGGGTTTGCAAGTATTGATAACGGGACAAGTGCCAATGCGGTTTATCTTTCCGTTCAGGACTCGACGACAGATAGGCTTGTTCCGGCTATTGCGACAGGCAATGTAAATCAGTATATAAATAATTTTGGAGCAACTTACGTTGCCGGAGCAACCTCAAAAATAGCCACAGCCTTCAACAATAATGATGCAAATACGGCAAAAGATGGTGTGCTGGGAACTCAGGACACATCCGTGACTGTTCCCGCCGTATCCGTTTTGAGGCTAGGGCAAAACAGGGGCGGCGGTCAGCATTTAAACGGATGGATTGAAAATATAAAATATTATCCCCTTCGTGTCTCGGATGCCCAACTCCAGATTTTGACACAATAAATAGAATTTAGAGAAAACCGATCATGACAATACTGGTAACGGGCGGCGCAGGATTTATAGGCTCGAATTTTATTCGGTATATGCTCGATCATTCAATGGATACGATCATCAATCTTGATAAGCTAACCTATGCAGGAAATTTCAAGTCATTGGAAGGAAATACTAATCCAGAGCGTTTAACGAATATTCACGGGGATATACTGGATGCCGAGCTGTTTCAAAAATTATTAGTAGGCTATAAGCCACGCGCTATCGTTCATTTTGCAGCGGAGACTCATGTTGATCGGTCAATAAATACCCCCGAAGATTTTATTCAAACAAATATTGTTGGCACATTCAGGATGCTCGATACGACTTTGGAATGGTGGAGAACCTTGCGTGGAAAAGAAAAAGAAGATTTTCGTTTTCTTCATATCTCAACGGATGAAGTCTACGGGTCTTTATTACCTGACGAACCGGCCTTTACTGAATCTCATTCATACCAACCAAATAGCCCGTATTCTGCGTCAAAAGCAGCATCAGACCATTTGGTAAGGTCTTATTTTCATACCTATGGGCTGCCTGTTTTGACCACAAACTGTTCCAATAATTATGGACCTTATCAATTTCCTGAAAAGTTGATTCCTTTGATGATTTACCGCGCATTGAGCAGAGAAAATTTACCGGTTTATGGCGATGGTCAGAATATCAGGGATTGGTTGTTTGTGGATGACCACTGTGTCGCAATCAATCAGGTATTAAACAATGGGCGAGTGGGAGAGCCATATAATATCGGCAGCAACAGCGAGATGAAGAATATCGATGTCGTGCATGCTCTCTGCGAGATTCTCGATAAAGCCTCGCCAAAACCGGATGGATCGTCTTACAAAGAGCAAATCAGGTTTGTGCCAGACCGCGCTGGACATGACAAGCGGTATGCCATTAACTCTGATAAAATTAGAAATGAATTGGGTTGGCAACCATCACAGACATTTGCATCCGGACTACAAAAGACTGTCGAATGGTATTTATCTAATACGCAATGGGTTGATTCAATCACTAAAGGTGATTATCTGAAATAGGCAACAGAACGTTACCAAACCATCTGAATCAAAACAAATCGAGCAACATGTTGGTATTGTTAAACAAAAATGAGCTTGTATTGATCAAATGTACCCTTGCAGTTGAAATTGTTTTATTTTCACCTTATGTGATATAAAAGAATGCCTCCTTAGGAGAAAATGATTTTTTATGCGCGTGGTCGCAAGAATAGGCTCGGGCAGATAGCCTTCTTATGAACAAGAAGAAAAACACCATCTTGATTGTGGATTCAGACCCGCAAACCAAAAAAATGATGACAATTATTTTGGATGATGCTGATTTTAAGTTAATAGACTGTTTGACGGGCAAACAGGCCGTCCGCCTTTCTGTTTCAACAGAACCTAATTTGGTAATTCTTGATCTTGATCTTCCGGATATGCAAGGTATTGATGTCATTAACGCACTGCGCGAATGGTCAGAAATTCCCATCATTATTCTTTCCGCACGGGCAAAAGATAGTGATATTGTAGAAGCCCTGAATAGGGGGGCGAATGATTATGTGATTAAACCATTCAGCTCCGAAGTTCTTCTCGCACGCATTAATGCGGCATTGCGATCTTCAAACGTCAAGGAAGTAGGAGTTCCACAATTGACCAATGGCCCTTTGATGATAGATTTGGTGCGCCATGAAGTTTTTTTAAATAACGAGCTTTTGGCGTTTACACCAAAAGAATACAATCTTTTACGATATTTTATGATTAATTGCGGAAAAATGCTGTCCCATCGGACAATTCTCAAAGCAGTGTGGGGAGATTCTCACGGTGAAGACATACAATATTTGCGGGTTTTTGTTGGGCAGATCCGAGAGAAAATCGAAAGAGAGCCCTCTCTTCCCGTTCTTATTATAACCGAGCCTGGCGTCGGTTATAGAATGGAAATTGCAGACATTGCTCCGCTTCACAATCAGGGTATTCTCAAGCTTCTTGCCTAGATTCTGAGTTCATAACTTATAGAATCCTTATATCCCTGACGGTCTTCCCTATCGCTTCTTGATGAGACTCTCACCATGTTGAGTATCTTAAAGTTTTAAAAAGGAATCTGTCATGAAAACGAAAGCAATTTTACTGTGCACAGTGGCGCTGTCTTTTGCCGCTTGTTCGCCTTACAACGACCCCCCGACTTCAGGTCCTCGTTACACCCCAAGGGCAGAAATATCACAAAATAATTACACGTCTGCCAATCATATGGCAGATAATATGGACAAAAAATCATATCAGGAATATGAACAAAGAGAAGCGTGTGAAAGATATCGCAGTGCGCCCCGTAATTATGCTGACGGGTGCGTTGATAACAAAATTATCCCTATGGACGTCCCTGTTCAGGCAGAAAAAATAGTCAGCTCATATACGATTTTATTTGACCATGATAAATCAGGAATTCGTGCAGGTGAAAATGAAACACTAGATCGTGCCATGCAGGAAATCAGTCAATACAACCCAAATCATGTCACTGTAACCGGCTATACCGATAGTTCGGGAAAAACAGATTACAATCAGACGCTTTCACGTGAACGCGAGCAAGCCGTTTCTCAGGCTCTTCTGAAACGTGGCATTGCCAACCAAACCTTGGATCGTGAAGCACGTGGAGAGTTTGCCCAGGCTGTACGGACAGAAAATGGCGTTAGAAATCAAGAAAACCGCCGTGTTGTTATTGACTTCCGTCGCTAAATTCTTCCAAAAACCATAAAAATAGAAAGAAATCCATCATGAAAATTAAAGACATTATGAGCAAAAACATAGAAATTGTTTCTCCAGAAACAATTCTTCACGACGTTGCAAAAAAAATGCAAAAAAGTGATTGTGGAAGCATTCTGGTTGCCAAAGATGACAGGCTGGTTGGTGTGATTACCGATCGCGATTTAGCCTTGCGGTGTGTAGCAGAATCCCATCACCCAGCGGAAACAACAGCTGAACAGGTCATGACAAAAGAAATTCTGTATTGTCGCGATGCTGATGAAATGGAAGACGTTGTGCAAAACATGGCAAAAAATAAAGTAAGGCGTTTACCTGTTTTGGATAAAGATAAACGTCTGGTTGGTATTGTATCTCTTGGAGATATGGCCGCAAATTCTACGGATCAGCATCATCTGATTTGTGGAAGAGCTTTGGGATATATTTGTGCCGCGCCACTGCATGTGGTGGATCCTGAAAGCAGGGAGGCTCGCCATGCTTAGATGGGCCATCATATTTTTTGTAATCGCGCTTATTGCCGGAGTGCTCGGGTTTGGAGGCATTGCGGCCGGAGCTGTTGAGATTGCACGAATATTATTCGTAGTTTTTCTTGCCCTCTTTGTTATTGCTGCGGTTTCTCATGCTCTTCAAGGAAAATCACCACCAGTTTAATCCGTAAATAAATTTTTAGTTTTTAACAATGAAGGAGATTTTGACATGTTAATCAAAACACAATTTTTATTATTTTGGGCTGTTATCAGTCTTGGGCTTTCATCTTGTGAAACAATGAGCGGCGCAGGTCGGGACATTGAGCACGCAGGAGAGTCTGTTCAAGATGCGGCAGATTAAAAAATAACAATTATATTTTAAAAACATAATATTTTTACAACAAGGAACTTTAATCATGAAAAATAAAATTTTAGCCACAGTCTCGATATTTGCTCTAATGGGAATGATGCCAGCCATGGCCGATACTTCAAAATCGCAATCACAAATTAATGCTGAAGCCAGCACATCCGGTCATATCACTAAGGATGCAAAAGAGGCTATAGAGAAAATTAAAAGTGATGCGTCAGAGGCCTATGAGGAAATAAAAGCGACCTTAATTGGTAATAAAAAAGATGATAAAAACATCCCTCTTGTGATTAGTTCCCAAAAAACGGCAAGCGGAATGATCGACCACAACGTATATAATGAAAAACATGAAATTGTAGCAAAAGTTGCTGACATCATTCTTGATAAAGATGGAAAGGCAATAATGATTGTTGTTGTTGGTGATAAATTTCTTGGCATGGGCAAGCAGGCGGCATTTGATTTTGGATCTGTGACGCGTGTAGAAGAAGATGGTGATGTTATTATGCCGTTAACAGAAAAAATTATCGACAATGCTGCGCCATTTTCTTACGATAATACGGATGGAAACGATAGAGTTCGCGTCGTCCCTGATAATGGGTACAGAGTGTCAAAACTTCTTGATGGGAAGTTAGTGAACCAGAAAAAAGAAATTGTCGCAGATATTGAAAATATCTCTTTCAAAAATGGTATGGCCGAAACACTCATTATCGGATTTGATAAAATTCTGGGGCTTGGCGGGCAGAGAGCTGCTATCACCTACAGCTCAGCAACAATCATCCGTGATGGAGAGGCTCTTAATTTCCAACTTAGTAATGAAAATGAAGCGCGAGTTAATACCTACAAAGAAACCGTCATGAAATAAGAATATTTACAAGAAAAGGAGATGGGTTATGAATAATGATATATTTGAAGGTGACTGGGAGCAGATCAAAGGTGAGGTTCAGAAGCAATGGGGAAAACTGACAGGAGATCATCTCACACAGATTAATGGTAGCCGTAAAAAGCTCTCAGGCGTTATTCAGGAAATCTATGGCATTGCGAACGCTGATGCTGAGAGGCAAATGGGAGAATGGGAAAAATCCCGTGTTAAGATGTTAAAATCTTTATCGGCATAGAATTTCTTATTTATAATTACAAACTGGCGTTGATAAATTTCAGCGTCAGTTTGTTTATTTTAAAAACGGAATTTATGTATTCCTTATATAATCAGCTTGGGTACACATCGCATTGTTATCTGGAATCTGCGACAACATCATCTGCAGTTTGAAATTGACAGATTGCACAAACCATTAAGATCAAGGAGATCAAAATGCCAAATACAGTTCAGCCAATGGCTAATGCTCAAAGTCCAGAAAACACAGCAAAACTTCATGCCAAAATCAAAGAAACATGGAATAAGCTCGGTGATAATGACATCAAACTTTATGATGAAAACCGCGACCAGTTTTTTTCTAAGCTGAAAGAGAAACAAAATGTTTCAAGAGAAGATGCTCAGAAAAAAATTCAAGAAATTGAAAAATCTTGCGGATGCGGCAGCTCAACAAAAGCTGCTTAATTCATAAAATTATCCAATTTACAAAGCCGTCCAGTGAAAGCAGGGCGGCTTTTGGTTAACCCCCATTATTGAGTCCAGAATTTAAGTGAATCTTTTTGCCTTCCTTCATGTGGTAGGTTGCCGTTCTGGCAATAGATGCCGGAGGCTTCTTGTGCATATTTTTAGCCCTGAAGGGCACTTTTAGGTCATAGGCCTGTTATGAGGGCGGCATCGCCAGCCAGCTTCATTCCGCCCTCTGGAAGGGCTAATTCATGAAAAATACTGACGGTTTGCGAAAAAGGCTGATTTCCCATGCTCTTCCATGAATTTCAATGATGCACCGTGAAAAACGATGATTTAAGTGACCCTATCATGAAAAACGATGATTTTTGACGATTTTAATGAAAAATGGTGACGGATATAGGCGTGAAGGTATAGTCCAGAAAATCGTCATATCAGGCGGGAAACTTGGAATGCTGAAAGCAATACTGATGATCGTTGGTGGAAATTTAGTTATCAAGAGCTAATCGCTCGAGATAAAACAAGCTTTGATGTATTCTGGCTGAAAGATTAAGAGAGTCTGAGTGACTTGGATAACCTGCCAGAGCCTGACGAATTAGCGACCGAAATTATCAAGAATTTAGATGCAGGCTTAAACAGTTTCCGTGAGATTCTTGGTGTTTTAAATAAAGCGGCGTAGGTATGCCTAGCGAATAAATATTTGAGTTTTTTAAGTCTTCGAGATTTATAAATGGCGGGTAGGGGGGGATTCGAACCCCCGATGGGCTTGCACCCACACTAGTTTTCGAGACTAGCATATTCTGCCTAACATATTGATTTGATTGATAAAAATAGTTAACGAATTTAAAGTGTGTAAGAAAATGTGTAAGTTTGCAAGATATATTTTCTTCCAGCGCAGATTTAATGCACAATTAGCTATATTCCTAATGCATAAATAGCAAAATTTATAATGTATAAACCGCCAATATTCTAATGTACATTTTGTCATATGGCTGATATGCTGGAATTAAGTAATATTTTTGATGAGAGAGACGTTTGTTATGTCCGATTATTCACGCTGGCAGGAAACTGGTTTAGAGCAAGCATTGGCGACGAGGCGCGTTGTCATGCTGACAGGGCCTCGTCAGTGTGGAAAAACAACTCTTGCCCGAAAATTTGTGTCGGAGAATGTTGCCTATAGAACATTGGATGATGTAGCGGCGCGGCAAGCGGCTGAAACAGACCCCCACTTGTTTGTGGATTATGTTCCCGACGGGGGAACACTCATCATTGATGAAATTCAGAAAGTTCCAGATTTGATTCCAGCGATTAAAAAGGCGGTGGATCAGAACAACAGGGCGGGGCAATTCCTGATTACCGGATCAGCGAATATCCTGAATTTGCCAACGGTGACGGAGTCTTTGGCGGGTAGAATTGGTAAGGTGCGTTTGCGTCCATTATCCCAAGGGGAAATTGCAGGGGCTTCCCCGACTTTTCTGGAACGTGCTTTTGTTCAAGATTTCAAGCGGCCCAAAAATCGTTACAGCAGAAATGATCTTATTGAGATGATATTCAGGGGTGGTTTTCCCGAAGCCATAAGGCTGGAAGGAAAAGCACGGAGAAATTGGCATATTGATTATGTTGATGCGCTCATTGAGCATGATTTGAATGATATTGCAAATATCCGGCAAGTTGATGTGATGAAAGATTTGGTCAGGGTTTTGGCTGCGTGGTCATCGAAATTTATGGATGTATCTGCCATAGGCTCTGTCTTTTCATCAGATCGGCGAACCTTATCCAGCTATATTAGCGCACTTCAATCTTTCTATCTTATTGAGTCCGTTCCTGCTTGGCACAAGACGGATTACGACCGCGTTGGCAAGCAAGATAAACTCTTTATGGCTGATACTGGAATGATGACGGCACTTCTGGGTTGGAAGCCTTCGGATTTTTCAAGCGATCCGGACAAAGTGGGGAAGGCGTTTGAAACCTTTGCATATAATGAATTGGCTGCACAGATAGATGCCGCAGACGACATATATCATCTTTATCAATATCGGGATCGTGTGAAGAGAGAAATTGATTTCATCATTGAAAGTGGTGACAAGTCAATTCTGGCGATTGAGGTGAAATCAGGGGTTACTGTTAAAAATTCTGATTTCAAGCATATAGAGTTTTTTAGGGACAATCTGGCTAAGAAGAAAACCGTCATCGGTATAATTCTCTATGCCGGAGATGAGATTTTGCCGTTCGGTAAAAACCTATGGGCAATCCCTTTCGATTGTATGTGGGCTAAAGATTGAGAAAAGATGCGCGGGTTACGCGCATCGGAAGATGTAGTTTTTACCTGCGATGGTGGCTTCGGAATAATCCATGGCGAGGTCACGGGCGATAGCGTCGAAATCAAGGTAATAACGAATGTTCTCGGGAATTTCACCGAACAAGCCTTCCTCGATAAATTGCTCTGCCAACTCACGAAGACTATCAAGCTCATAGATGTCGATGTCGTATCCATCGGGTTCATCCGAGCTATAATCGAAGCTGTAGCCGCATTCGCCAGTGGCAAGAATAACCCTGATTTTCTGGTCATCGGATAAATATTCACAAGCGCTGAAATAATCACCTATCGTGCCTTGGTGAATAGAAAGTGCCTTGAATAATTCACAGTCAAGATCATCACCGTCGATAAACTGGATTTCAAATTCTTCCACCGGATCGCCATAACGGTTCAGAAGATTAGCCGATTTCTCATTATAGTCTTCCAAACTGCGGAAATAAAAGCCATGTGCGTCGATGTCATAGGGCTGGGCATAGAGCAAAGGCTCTTGTGTCTGGATTTGAAGCTGGAATTCTGGAGATAAACAAGTTTCTTTTTGCATGATGTTCTTCCTTTCTCGGTTTGTTATCGAACGCCGAAAAAGTCAGGCAGGGGAATAAGCCGCTTATGCATGGTCAACACGGGAAGCCTTCAGGCTGAGTGGCGCGGGCCGCACCATTGCAGAAACGGCGCACCTGCCCATAAAGGCGGTCTATAACGATAACAAGACGGGGGAAAGGGAGATTTACTTCAGGAAAAGAAATGCGTGGCGCCAAGAATTCCTATCAATGCAAATCCCGTTTTTGCTCAGGATCAGGTGATGATTCCATATCACTTGGCTTTTTAGCAGCCTGATTGAAGGATGAAGACATTGGTTTTCTGGGCTTGGCCTGTTTTGGTGGTTCAGGATTTGATGGCGGTTTGGCGGTTTCCTGCTTCCACATCTTCTTGAATTTATCCAAGACACTTTCATCCTGCGGTGGGGTAGCAGCTTTTGCTTCCGGTTTCTGTTTCGGGTTCAATTCTTCTTTGGTATAAGGCGGCGCGCGATATTCAGGTGGGATGTCCTGACGTTTCTTTTCGGCCTCTGCCTTGGTTTTTCTTCTGTGGTCTTCTTGCCTGACGGGAGGTCGTTCCGGTTTGCGGAATTGCCCCTTTAATCCATCGTCTTTTCCAGTCGTCTGATGCGGCTCTTGTTTTTGCGCGGCTTCTTGGCCTTTCTGCGCTTTTAATTCTCTCTGGATTTTATCCAGCATTTGTTTGGTCTGGGCGTTGGCCTCAATCTTATAGTCCTTAGGATTGGGTGACTGCGGGCTTGTCGTGGATTTAGTTTTTACAGACTTTGCAGCGTCTGTTTTGGTCTCAGTCGCAATCGGTGATTTAGACTGCACAGGCTTCTCCATTGTTGGCGGCACAGTCGGTTGCTTCTCGCTCTGCACCTTACCGAAGGTTCCTTGAAGCCTTTCAGATTGATGGGATGGTTTGTGTTCATCAGGTACTTTTGCTTTAGCCTCTGTTGGCTTCTCAGAAGCCTTTGAAGTGGGTTTTGCCTGTTCGGGTAGCTTGGTGGGGGCTATGGGAGAAATGCCGCTCATATCCGGTTTTTGTGGGGTATTAAGCGTATGAGCTTGAGAAGATCTCAGCTTCATCACCTCGGTTTCGATCATAGTGACGAAAGAGCGGTATTTTTTGTATTCTGTTTCTCTGGACTGCAGAGTCTCGATCTTGTCTTTCATATCCCTGATTTGGGAATGAATGCTCTCGCGATAAGTTCTGCCGTAGCGGGCAATCTGGCGTTCATGCCGCTCGGCTTTCTCTGTCTGACTTAATTCCCGCTTAATCTGGCCTTCTGTCCGTATGCTGACGAATTCCTTGGCTTTGACAGCCATATCGCCAATCAGCTTTTGGAGTTTTTGCGGCAGGCTTGTTTTATCAAGCAAGGTTTCAAGGCGTTCCACACGGTGGTCAAGAAAATCAATCTCTCGTTCAATAGACTCGATTTGCTCCTTTAATGGCTTATCAGGAAACTCGGCCCGTTGCACGTTCAGGGCTTTAATTTCTGCATTAAACTCGGAACGGGATTTATTGCGTGTTTCGAGTTTGTCTTTGGAAAGAGACTTTTCTGCTATGTCTTCCTTGGGAGACATATCCGGTGACAGGCGGCCCGTGTCGCCGGAGCCGGATTTTTTACCATCTGTTTTTCCTTCGTCACCTTCATCCGTGTCGGTGTCGTCTTCATCTTCTTCATTCTGCCTGCTGGCTCTACCCAGCTCTTCGGCATAGGTTGACGCCTTTCCCTCATGGATTTGAGGGATACGCTCGATCCCTTGAGCCTCCAAGGTTCGCCTGTCTATCGTTACATCTGAATGTCCTGCGCGGCTGAGAGCATCATTCGCCAATGTCTCCCAGACCTCCCGAATGATCTCGATTTGCTGGGGGCCCGTCACCTTGTCGTCAAGGATGCGGGTTTTGGCTCCCAAACCCTCAGAGGTCAGCTCCCGCGTGGTAAAAAGAAGATGTGCATGGTGGTTTCTGGGGTCGTGCCCGTCTCCCTCACAAGGGCTATGGATGGCAACATCCACCGCAACGCGGTATTTCTCGACCAGATAAGCCGCCATGTCCCGTGTGAGGCTCTCCCGTTGCTCTGGGCTCAGTTCATAAGGGAGAGCTATAATGACCTCACGGGCCACACGGGAATTCTTGCGTGTCTCTGTCTCTTCGGCTGCGTTCCAAAGGACAAACCTGTCTTGGAAGCGCTCAGGGGCACTTGCGGGCATCAGGATAAAAGCATTCACCACGCCATGGCGTTTCTCATAGCGGTGAATAGTGCCTGTGCGCTCATCGACAAGTTTCTGCCCCGACCGATAGGCAGCCGCCGCCACAGCAGAATGATTTTCTGCTCGCGAGAAAACACGCAAGGAACAATGATAAATCGCCAACGATCACACACCCTGTTTTGTGATCCAGTACCCGATTTATGGCGCTGATTCGGCCCAATTCAGTTTGGGGACAGCGCTTCTATTGAGCCTTAAAAAGCACTGCAAACGGAGTTTGCGTAAGTGCGCTGTTAAGCTCTTCCTTTCAGTTTATCACAGGAGATACGGCTTTTGCCAACTTCAGGTGCCGTTCCACCTACATACCAGAAGAAAACAAAAAGAAAAGGGGATCAATTTGCCAATCCTTTGGCATCAGTCGTCGAATACGATCGTATTCGCAAAAACGGTGGGTTTTTCGCTAAATAATGATGAAATCAATCAAATAAATATGAATAAACAAGAGGATAGGTGCAATCGTTAGTTGCCCAGTGTTCCAATTTCCTATAATTTCTTAACAAATCCGATTTTAAGAAGAATATTTGCTGTTTATGCCGGAGTTGAACCAGAATCCAGAGCAAAAAGCTCGAGACAAAATTGACGACCTGCTCAGAGAGTCAGGCTGGGTTGTTCAGCATGCCAAAAAATTTGATTTCAGTGCTGGGGCGGGCATAGCCCTCCGTGAATATCAAACTGACGTGGGGCCAGTCGATTACGCTCTGTTTGTTAATCAAAAGGCTGTCGGGGTTATCGAGGCAAAGCCTGAGGACTGGGGCTATAAAATCACGACTGTTGAAGAGCAGTCGGGCGGATATGCCACGGCTAAACTCAAATGGGTAAAGAATAATGAGCCTTTGCCGTTCGTGTATGAAAGCACGGGGGCGATTACAAGGTTTACCGATGGGCGCGACCCTAAGCCCCGTTCCAGAGAAGTATTCTCATTTCATCGTCCTGAAACACTCGGGGAGTGGAAAGGTCAAACCCAATCTCTTCGCGTTCGTCTCCAAGACCTGCCGCCTCTCAATCCGGAAGGGCTGCGGGATTGCCAGATTACGGCGATTACCAATCTTGAGCAGTCCTTCAAGGAAGGAAAACCCCGTGCCTTGGTTCAAATGGCAACGGGGGCAGGGAAGACCTTTACGGCGATAACATCTATCTATCGCCTGATTAAATATGCGGATGCCAAGCGCATTTTGTTTCTGGTTGATACCAAAAACCTTGGGACACAGGCCGACGGCGAGTTCCAGACTTATTTCTCAAATGACGATAACCGTAAATTTACTGAGCTTTACAATGTTCAGCTTTTATCCTCCAAAAGCCCGCGTCCTGTCGCAGGCAATCAGGTCATTATCACGACCATCCAGCGTCTTTATTCTCTTCTGAAAGATGAGGAGTTGGATGAATCCCTTGAGGAAACTAACCCCGCCGAACAATACACAAAGCCGAAAGAGCCTTTGCCCGTAGGCTATAACCCCAAAATACCGCCGGAATTTTTTGACTTTATCTTTATCGATGAATGTCACCGCTCGATTTATAACCTATGGCAACAGGTTCTTGATTATTTTGACGCAAGTCTGATTGGATTAACAGCGACACCTGATAATCGTACCTATGGTTTCTTTCATAAAAATGTTGTGAGCGAATATACCCATGAAAAGGCGGTTGCCGACGGCGTGAACGTGGGGAATGAAATCTATGTGATTGAGACAGAACGCACGTCAAAGGGCGGTGTTATCAAGGCAGAAACACAAGTTGAACGTCGTGAGCGTATGACCCGCAAAAAACGCTGGGAAAGACTGGATGAAGATGAAGCATATAGCGCGACCCAACTTGACCGCGACATTGTAAACCCCGATCAAATCAGGACGGTTATCCGGACTTTCAAGGAAAAGTTGCCGGATATATTCCCGAACCGCAAAGAAGTCCCCAAAACTCTGATTTTCGCGAAAACGGATAGCCATGCTGACGATATTATCCAGACTGTCCGTCAGGAATTCGGTGAGGGGAATGATTTCTGCCGCAAAATCACCCATCAAGCGAAAGACCCTAAGGGAGAGCTGAGTGCCTTCCGCAACAGCTATAACCCCCGTATTGCTGTGACAGTTGATATGATTGCTACAGGGACGGATGTTAAGCCTCTCGAATGTTTACTCTTTATGCGTGATGTCAAAAGTCGGAATTACTTTGAACAAATGAAAGGACGTGGTACGCGGACTCTGGATATGGATGACCTGAAAAAGGTCACACCATCAGCGACCAGTGCCAAAACCCACTATGTGATTGTCGATGCCATCGGGGTTACAAAATCCCTTAAAACAGCAAGTCAGCCATTGATTACCAAGCCAAGTGTCCCGCTCAAAGATTTGGCAATGGGCGTGATGATGGGGGCGAGGGATGAAGACACGGTCAGTTCCTTGGCGGGACGTCTGGCTCGTCTTAATAAACAGCTTGATGACAAAGACCATAAACGTATTCAGGAAAAGTCTGGCGGAATCCACCTCTCTGATATTGTGAGCGGTCTGATTTCTGCGATTGATCCTGATAAGATTGAGGCGAAGGCGCGGGAAGTTGCAGAACTGCCTGAGTCCGTTGAACCAAGCGAACAAGATTTGAAATCTGCCCAAGATGAATTGGTGAAACAGGCTTCCCGTATGTTCAACGGCGAATTGATTGAGCTGATTGACACCATCCGCCGTGATAAGGAACAGATTATCGACCATGAAAATCTGGATAACGTCATCCGTGCGGAATGGGATGGAGATGCCAAGGAAAATGCACTCGCCCTGACGCAGGATTTTCAGACGTATTTGGAAGAAAACAGGGACGAGATTGAGGCTCTCCATATTTTCTATTCTCAACCCGCTCGCCGCCGTGAGATTACCTTTGATATGATTAAACAGGTGATGGATAAATTGCGCGGTGATAAACCGAAACTTGCACCGCTTCGTGTCTGGCGGGCTTATGCTCTTCTTGATGATGTGAAGGGAAATAATCCGTCCGATGATCTGACGGCATTGGTCGCTCTTATCCGACGTGCTTGCGGGATTGATAAAACAATCAATGATTATGAAGCCCAAGTGCGCCGCAACTTCCAGAACTGGATTATGAAACGCCACAGCGGCAGCGGGGATAAATTCAACGAATCCCAAATGGCATGGCTCCATATGATCCGTGACCATATCATCAGTTCATTCCATGTGGAAAAAGATGACCTCGAAACCGCGCCATTCGATGCTCAAGGCGGTCTCGGCAAAATGTATCAACTCTTCGGGGATAAAATGGATACGATCCTCGATGAACTCAATGAGGCATTGGCAGCATGACTTCATTTGACTCGATTATCGATTTTTTGAAAACATTTAAGAGCCCATCTGCAAATTTTTTTATAGCCATTTTACTAGTGCTGTTCGCTCCAAACGAATGGAAAGTTCTAGCCGTTTTTCCAGCAGGAATATTTTTGGGGTGGTTGTGGGAGTATTCTTATAAGAAAATATCGGCGTATAAGAAAGAAAGGAGTATGGGGAGGAAAGTAGCATCATTAAGCTCTAATGAATTACGTCTCCTAGATAATCTTAGACAAGAAAAAATGCTAACTTATGGGCAGGATAAAATAAAAAGAAGCGATGATTATAAAACATTGAGAGAGCTTGAGCGTAAGGGTTTTGTCGAATGTAGCATTGACCATGGTTATGGAGGAAAATTTTATCATTTTTCGATTTTATCTAGTATGAGTACCCCAATCCGAGAGTTCTTTAGTAATAATAAAATAGAAGATGTTGGGGGCGCTGATGAAAAATGAACTTCCACAAAATTGGATTAAATGCTTTCTTGGAGATGTGGCTCTCGTTGAGGCGGGAAATCCGGCTCCACAGGGAAATGATTATTTCTCTATACAAGGGCCATTGTTTGTGCGTGTTCATGACATGGGAAAACTTAATGGGCAAAAATATATAAGGCATACCAAGGATGTTTTGAGTGACAAAGCCCCTGCTTCTCTAAAGAAATTCACAAAGGGTACGGTTCTTTTTACAAAAAGTGGCGCATCTACTTTGTTAAATCAGAGGGCCATCTTGGCTCAGGATTCATATGTTGTTAGTCATATTGGTACGGCTACACCGAGTGATGCTGTTTTGAGTGAGTGGCTATATTATTATCTGACGACAGTTGATTTCGCAGAATATGCACATGGTGCAAATATGCCCTCAATGCCTTTGTCTAAAGCTAAGGAAATTGAAACCCCAATTCCCCCTTTAAACGAACAAAAGCGGATTGTGGCGAAGATTGAGGAATTGTTTTCTGAATTGGATAAGGGCATCGAAAGCCTCAAAACTGCCAGAGAGCAATTAAAAGTCTATCGCCAAGCTGTCCTCAAACACGCCTTCGAGGGCAAACTCACTGCCGACTGGCGAGAGAAGAATAAAGACAAACTAGAAACTGCAAAACAACTTCTTGCTGGTATTCCTACCCATCGGCGCAAAAACTTAGATGATGTGACTGAAGAAGAAAGTGCTAATATTCCTGAGCTTCCTATGGGGTGGCAATATTCACGACTTGGTTTTTTTATCGACGGTATTTGTGCCGGAAAAAGTTTTAAATGTGATGAGAGGGAGCCGTTTCAAGATGAAATTGGCGTAGCGAAAGTTAGTGCGGTCACATGGGGTGAATATAATGAACATGAAAGCAAAACTTGCCTAGATTCAGATAAAGTGCATCCTGAGTATTTTATAAAATCAGGAGACTTTCTCTTTAGTCGTGCCAACACCATTGAATTGGTTGGTGCGTGTGTAATTGCTAAAACGGTTACTAAAAGCATTATGCTAAGTGATAAAACGCTGCGCATAAATTTTGGAGACCTAAACCCCTATTATTTTCTTTACTATTTGCGCTCTCAAATGGGGCGTAATGAAATTATGGAACGTTCTACAGGAAACCAAGAATCTATGCGTAATATTGGGCAGGATCGTATTCGCAATATAATCCTGCCAGTATGTTCACCGCTAGAGTCTACAAAAATAGTTCAGGAAATTCAGGAAAAATTTTCAATCATTGAAAATATGGAGGCAATGATTGATGTTGAGCTCCAAAAATCTGAGGCACTTCGGCAATCCATATTGAAAAAATCCTTCTCTGGTGAGTTGGTTGCCCAAGACCCGAATGATGAACCTGCAAATGTCCTCCTCGCCCGCATCCGCGCCGAAAAAAATAATCAAATGAACGTAAAGAAAAGAGTCCGGAAATGACAAGTCAAAATAATTCAACCCCAGATGATGTTCATAATCAGAAGGAAGTGGCTTTTTATGCTGCTTGTATGGAGGCGTGGATTAACACCCGAATGGAAAAGGGACGACATCTTGTAACGTTATCATCTTTGGCAATTGGGCTGCTTGTAGTTTTTCATGACAAGCTGTTTGATAATATCGATTTCTATTTGTGGGTAATATCCGCCGTCACTTTCCTTCTTTGTATTATTGGCAATCTTATTATTTTGGCAAAAAATGCGCCTTATCTGGAGTGTGTTACGAAAGAAGATAATGAAAAAGCTGCTCATTACGAGAAATTGTTGAATTGTGCGTCAAGATTTTCTGATGTCTCTTTCGTTTTAGGAATTATATTAACGCTTATTCTTACAATTTCGCTTTCAAACTTTGTTCATATTAAAATCGAGAAGGAGGTTCCTCATGTCGAACAGCAACAATAACGGTTCCAAGGATGAAAATAAAACTCAGCCACAGCGCGTGGAAATAAAGGAGAATAGCCTTGCTGGGATTACATCTATGAAACCAGCAAAATCTGGTGATGGAACGGGCTCATCAAGTGACAAAGGTGGTTCTGATAAGAAATGAACACATCAACAATCGTTTCTAAACTCCGGAGTTTTTGCACGACCTTGCGTGACAGGAGTATAGTATGAAGTATGACGCGATAACTCTTGATACAAATATTTTTACAAATAATGGTTATGCACTTGAGCATGGTCTTTTGAAGCAACTTGAGCAATTTAAGCAAGGGTCCGTTAAATTTGTCTTATCAGAGATAGTTGTAAGGGAAGTTTTTAGACATCTTGAAAAAGAAAATACGGAAATTCGTAGCAATCTTGATAAGGCTATCAATCGAGCAAAAAATAAAAAACTTCTGGCAGAAAAAACGGCAGATAAACTTTTGAAGCTGACGGAAGGCGAGCCAACACCTAAAAAACTTGCATTAGAGCGTATTAACACATTCAGGAAGAATACTGGATTTCAGGCAATTAAAGCTGATGGGGCTGATATATCCGAATTAATAAAACGATATTTTAATTATAAACCGCCTTTTGAAAACAATAATGAAAAAAGGAAAGAATTTCCTGATGCAATTGCTTTGCTGACTTTAGAAAAGTATGCAAAGGAAAATAATATAAAGATTTTAGCCGTCTCAAAAGACAAGGGATGGATCGATTTTGCGGCCTCATCAAAGTGGATAGATGTTAATTCTGATTTCTCTAAGGCACTTTCGGAGCTGCAATTACAATTAAAAGAAGCTCAAAGTATGGCAGAAAGTTTTCTATCTAATATTCCAGACAGCCAAAAAGAGTTATTGAATGCTGGAGTTGCAGAGGGAGTTGCTGATTTATATGGTTTATATGCAGAGGCAGACTCGGATATGTACTATGAAGAAGAGGAAGTTCGGCTTGAGTTGAAATCTTTTAATTTGATTGATGATGATGGTAGTTGTGATTTTAATGTTGTTCAAATTGGATCTAATAAGATTGTCATTGACCTTCCTATGTTTGTAGAGGCTACTGCTGAAGCGGACTTCTCATTTTCTATACGAGACTCTATTGATAAAGATTATGTAGGCATAGGAAGTAATACTTGTGTAGCTGATACAGATTTTTTGTGCTCTGCGTTGGTGACCCTAGAATGGGAGCCGACTGATGGCTCTCCTGAAATCGAGATTACAAATGTAGAGCTTATAAATACACCTGACAGTGTAGATTTTGGCTTTATTAGGCCAGATTTTAGCGATGAATATTATGAGGAATAAAATTATATGAACACATCAACAATCGTTTCTAAAGTCTGGAGTTTTTGTACGACCCTGCGTGATGACGGGGTGGGGTACGGGGACTATCTGGAACAACTAACTTATCTGATCTTCCTCAAGATGGCGGATGAATATTCCAAGCCTCCTTACAACCGTGATGTGGGTATTCCTGCGGCCTATAACTGGCAAAGCTTGAAATCTAAGAAGGGAGCAGAGTTAGAAGTTCATTATGTTACGCTGCTGAGGGAGCTTGGCAATAAATCAGGGATGCTGGGGCAAATTTTTACCAAGGCGCAGAATAAAATCCAAGACCCTGCGAAGCTCTATCGTCTCATTGACATGGTGGATGATACCGAATGGGTGACCATGGGCGCGGATACCAAGGGCGATATTTACGAAGGCCTTTTGGAAAAGAATGCTGAAGATACTAAGTCCGGTGCCGGACAATATTTTACGCCGCGTGCGCTGATTAAGGCAATGGTGGAGTGCGTCCGCCCTGAACCCAATAAAACCATTGCCGACCCTGCCTGTGGGACTGGCGGATTTTTCCTGTCGGCTTATGATTTCTTGGTGAACAATCATAAACTTGATAAAAACCAAAAGGCATTCTTGAAACATGAGACATTCTTCGGGAATGAAATTGTAGCGAATACCCGCCGCCTGTGCCTCATGAATATGTTTCTTCACAATATTGGGGAAATGGATGGGGAGTCGGCTGTCTCCCCGAATGATGCGTTGGTTGCTCCAAGCCCGCGCACATTTGATTATGTTCTGGCGAACCCTCCATTCGGTAAGAAAAGCAGCATGAGCTTTACAAATGAAGAGGGGGAACAAGAGACAGACGACCTGACTTATAACCGTCAGGATTTCTGGGCGACAACGTCAAACAAACAGCTCAACTTTGTCCAGCATATCCGCTCTATGCTCAAAACTACGGGGCGGGCGGCAGTTGTTGTGCCCGATAACGTCCTCTTTGAGGGCGGGGCGGGGGAGACTGTTCGTAAAAAGCTTCTTGAGACAACAGAGCTTCATACAATCCTGCGCCTTCCAACGGGCATCTTTTATGCAAATGGTGTAAAGGCGAATGTTCTGTTCTTTGATAACCGTGAGGCAAGCAAGGAGCCGTGGACAAAAGAAGTCTGGTACTATGATTACCGGACAAACATTCATCAGGTAATCCCCCCTGCAATTAAAGGTGTTTTGGAGTAGAAAATTCTCGTAAAGAA
>ERZ761609.960-NODE-960-length-28743-cov-30.205870_pt1 | contig 28743 bp, 21 predicted proteins | sample MGYA00511163_ERZ761609 | MGnify/ENA primary metagenome ERZ761609 (study PRJEB28899, sample SAMN02445070) | bioreactor sludge metagenome | biome: EBPR sludge | place: Australia: Brisbane, Thorneside Wastewater Treatment Plant | collected 2011-12-16 ... | reverse complement strand
CGGCGCCGATCGCGCGCAAATCCAGCCCTGCGGCCACCCCGGCGAGCGCGCCGTGCGCCACGTCGAGCTGCAGGCTCAGCGCGCCCCAGCCCTGTTGCGGCTGATACGGCAAGGCCAGCCAGGCAGCGAGGCGCGGGAACGACACCCCGGCGACCGTGGCGCCGATGATGCCGTTCCAGGTTTTGAGATCGTTCGCATTGCGCGCACTCAGCTTCGCCTCGATCGTCAACGGCCGCGCCAGGCTGGCTGGCGGGGTGGCGCGCAATTGCAGGTGATGAGTGCGGCGCACATTGGTCAGCGTAAAGTCGACCGCGGTCAGGATCAGCGGCGGCGCATTGCGTACTTCGTCCAGCCAGGTGAGCGTGGCCTTGCCCACATGCACCCGCCCCTGCCGCAGCAGCCAGTCGGAAAAACCGCTGTCGGATGCCGCCGGGTTGACGGGGATACCGCCAACATAAAAGTGCCCGTCGCGCGCGCGCCGCACCCCCAGCGCCAACCCCTGCAGCTCAATCCGGTTGAAGCGCGGCTCCAGAAACAGCAGCGAACGCCAGGCAAAAGCGGCCTCGAGCTCGGGCAAGTAAAGCACCGGGCGGCCCTGCTGATCGTGCAGGCGCACACCCTGCAGCCGAAACTCGGGGCGTGCCTGCTGCCACACCCCGGATACGGCTTCGAGCGTCACACGCTGTCCCAGCGCGCGCGACATCAGATTCGCCACCGTGTCACGGTGTTCGGCGATGTTGGGCAGCACCCAGAAAAACATCAGCGCCGCGGCAGTCGCGAAGCCGAGCGCGGCAAGCGCAGCCAAGGCCGCCAGCCAGCGCGCGGCACGGCGCAGGAACAACGACAAGGCAGGGGAAACGGTCATAACTTGCGGCTCTCGGAACCACCGATTCTATGCGTTTGCCCGCGTATTGCGTGAAAAGCGCCGTGGTAAATTCTTGCGCTTCATTCGCCGGTGAAACGATGGATCTGCCGCCGATCGCGCTTGGTGGGGCGCCCCTTGATCGCCGCTGCCGGGCTGGCTGCCAGCTTGCGGTCGCGCGCCTGCTGCTGGCGGCGCGCATGACTGTCCGGGTCCTCTTCGTACAAGGCCTGCGCCAGCGGCGCCGGGCCGCGCTGCTTCGCCAGCGCACGCACCGTCAGCGTCCAGGCGAAGTCGCCAATGTGGATGTCCAGCCGGTCGCCCGGCCTGACTTCGCGCGCAGGCTTGACGCGCTCGCCGGCGAGCTTCACGCGGCCATGCTCGATCGCCTGGGTCGCAAGGCTGCGTGTCTTGAAAAAGCGCGCCGCCCACAGCCACTTGTCCAACCGCATTTTGTCGGGCGGCGCTTGCTCAGGCGGCACCGGACTCTCCGGCAAACCTATCGAGCGCCCGCCCGGCCTCGCCGCCGCGCCAGGCCGGACGCCGGATTTCGCGCAGGTTGCCGTCGATGGCGGCGAGAATGGCCGGGGCGTCCGGGAGCAAGGGCATGTTCGGGTCACCTTGAATGAATCGGTCCAATTGTGCCGGTTTTATCCGCAGGGAACCACGCCTATAGTCAGCCCATCGCCCGAATGCCGGGCCAACCCGCAGGAGACATCATGCTGACCGTGCGCAAATCATCCGAACGCGGCCATGCCAACCACGGCTGGCTCGACAGCTTCCACACCTTTTCCTTTGCCGGCTACCGCAACCCCGACTGGATGGGCTTCGGCCCGCTGCGCGTCATCAACGAAGACCGCATCGCACCGGGTGCAGGCTTCCCCACCCACCGCCATCAGGATATGGAAATCGTCACCTGGGTGCTCGCCGGCGCGCTCGAACACAAGGACTCGCTCGGCAACGGCGGCGTGATCCGTCCTGGTGAGGTGCAGCGCATGCGCGCCGGGCATGGCATCGCCCACAGCGAATACAACGCATCGGCGACCGAACCGGTGCATCTGCTGCAGATCTGGATCGAGCCGGATGCCTATGGACTGGAACCGGGCTACGAGCAGATCGCTTTCGCACCCGCAAGCCTGCAGGGCCGGCTGCGGCTGATCGCCTCGAACGACGGTCGCGAAGGTTCGGTGACGATTCATCAGGATGCGGCGATTCACGCGGGCCGGTTGGCGGCCGGCGATCGCGTCAGTCTGGAGCTGGCACTGGGGCGGCGCGCCTGGCTGCATATCGCGACGGGGCGGATCAAGGTCCAGGGCTATCCGCTGGGAACCGGCGATGCGGTGGCGATCCGTTTCGAATCCGGCATCGACATCGAAGCACTGGAGGCCAGTGAGCTGGTCGTGTTCGATCTTGCCTGAAGGCCCGATACAATCACCCGTTTTTTGAATGCAAAGACATCCATGCCCAAGATTCTCGCTTTTTCCGGCAGCATTCGCCGCGATGCCTGGAACCGCAAGCTCATCCAGGCCGCGGTGGGCGCCGCCCGCGCCGCAGGCGGCGACGTCACTCTGATCGACCTGGCGGATTATCCGCTGCCGCTCATGAACGAGGACCTCGAAACACGCGAGGGGCTGCCCGACAATGCGCAGCGTCTGAAGGCGCTGTTCAAGGCACACGACGCCCTGCTGATCGCCAGCCCGGAATACAACAGCTCGATCCCGCCGCTGCTGAAAAACACGATCGACTGGGTATCGCGCGAATGGCAGGGCGAATCGGGACTGGCGCCCTATCAGAACAAGGTCGCCGCCATCATGGCCGCTTCGCCGGGCACGTTTGGCGGAATGCGCATGCTGCCGCATCTGCGGCAGATCCTGAATACCCTGGGCGTGCTGGTGCTGCCTGGCCAGTTCTCGCTGCCCCACGCCGACCGGGCGTTCGACGAGGAGAACGGTGCGTTGAAATCGCCGGCGCGGCTGCATACGTTAGTGTTGGAACTGGTCAACACCACAGCAGCACTCGCCCAGCCAGGAATCGAGCCATAAAAAAAGCGCCGGCGAACGGCGCTTTTTTTATTTTCGGCGAAATTCAGCCCGCTTTGCGGCGGCGTGCCAAGCCAAATCCAATCAGGCCCGCGCCCATCAGCAGCAGACTGGCGGGTTCGGGGATGCTGCCACCGCCACCGCCGCCGTCATCACCCTCGCCAAGATGCGCCCATTCCTCAAACGTGCCAAAGGATTCCGAACCGGCATTTGCAGCGTTCTGCAGACCGAAACGCGACCACAGAATGATGTACTGGGAGCTTGCCACATTGGCAAAGACGCTCGTCGGCACCTGCATCAACATATCGCTGACACCATTGCCCGGGTTGCCATCGCGGTTGGCGTCGAGCAGGACGTAATTGTCGGCAAGCGCATCCATGTCCCAAAGCAGGGTTCCCAGAATGCCGTTCGCATCGCCGTTTGCCGCGACCGAATTGCTGTTCTGTCCCGGGGTGTTCGTGACGTAGAGCTTCAGGCCATCCAGCGACAGAAGGCTCTGTTGCGCGCCTTGCGCCGTGCTGACCGGCTCGCCGATGTCCAGCACAAAGTTATAGGTTCCGTTGACGATCTGCAGGGCGCTGAAAGGCAGGTCATGGGTCCAGTTGCCAAACTTTTCTTCGAAAGGCAGCTGCCCCGCATTGGCAAGCGTGGTGTTGTAGCCCTGTTCCGTTCCGTTTTGTTGAACACGCAGGAAAGGATCGAGCACACCGGTGCCGGAGGGTTGCTGCTTGTCGAACACGAACGTGACCGTATTGGTTCCATCGCTGATGGTGCCACTATTGTTCGCCGTCAGATCCACCGCCATCACTGCGGCCTGCGCGCTGGTGGCCGCCAGCAGGACAAGCGCAGAGGCGGATGCGAGAGCGGATAGGGAAATGCGGGAGGGGATCATGATGGACTCCTTAGACATACACACCAAACAAATCAGCAAGTTCCATTCCATCAAGTGAAACAAACCCGAAATCACCCGCTATACATTGAAATAACAAGGGAAATAGTTTTCCACCGGACAACTTTCAAAACTTTCGGCAGCTAGCCCGTAAAAAAACCCGACAAAAAAAGCGCCTCGACGGGCGCTTTCTTCACTGTAGGGCATGCCTATTTGTACACCGTCACCGTCCTGCTCGTCACGTTGCCCGAGTTATCGGTAACACGCACCGTGACGCTATGCGCGCCTTTGGCCAGCTTACGGGTATTCCAGTTGTAGCTGAGCGCGCCGCCGTAGGCGATAGCCACTTCCTTGCCGTCGATGACCAGTGATATTTTGGCGATGCCCTGATTGTCGGTAGCGCTCACACTGACCGTCTGCTTGCTGGGCGAAATCGTCATACCGTCGGTCAGGCTGAAGCTGCCGATGGTGGGCGCGATACTGTCGTTGCCGATCGTAACCGCAACCGACGGTGACGTGCCGCGGTTGCCCGCCGCGTCATAGGCCTGCACGCTGAGGGTGTAGCTGCCGTCTGCCTTGCCGGCGGTGTCCCAGGCGAAAGCAAAGGGCGCCAGGCTGTCGCTGGCGACCAGCTGGCCGTTGACGTAAAAATCGGCACGGGTTACGCCGACGTTGTCGGAATAATTGACATCGACCGGGACCACACCGGATACGCGCCCGCCGGTGGGCGAAGCAATGCTGACAGAGGGGGCCTGGGTATCGGCGGCGACGGTCTGCTTGGCGTTCAGCACCGCCGCTGCGGCATTGACCCGGCCGGAGCCATAGTACGGGTCATAACCGGCCGCGCCGAGATCGAGCGAAGTCGTTTTCAGGATGCGGTCGACGTCGGCCGGGGTCAGCTTGCCGTTGGCGGACAGCATCAGCGCCGCGGTGGCGGCAACCACCGGGCTGGAAAACGAGGTGCCGGAGGCGTTGGAATAGCCGCCGCCGACGGTGGTGGTGTACACGCTCACCCCCGGCGCCGCCAGGTCGACATAGGCGCCATAGCTCGAAAAGCTGGCGCGCGCGTCGTTCGGGTCGGTGGCGGCGACGCTCAGCAGGGCGTCGTTGGCCGCAATGCTCTCGAGTCCGCCGCTGTTGCCGGCGGCCACCACCACCACGCCGCCCTTGCTGCGCAGGTATTGCGCTGCCGACTGCACGGTGGCGCTCCCGGACACGCCGTTGTAGCTGACATTCACCACCTTGGCGCCATGGTCTGCAGCCCAGTAGATCCCCTGCGCAACCGTGCTCCAGTAGGCATAGGCGTTGGCGTCGGCAATGCGCACCGGCATGATCTTCGCGCCCCAGGCCACCCCCGCGCTGCCCTTGGCGTTGTTCGCCGCCATCGCCGCCACGCCGGCCACCCAGGTGCCGTGGCCGTTGACATCGGCGGTATTGGAATTGTTGTCGTAGACGTTCCAGCCCGGCACCAGGTTGGGCGCGAGATCGGGATGGGCGCTGTCGATGCCGGTATCCAGGATGGCGATGGTCACGCCGCTGCCGTTGGCGCTGTCCCAGGCGGCGGGAGCCTGGATCTTGGGCAGTGCCCAGCTGCTGCCATAGGCGGGATCGGATACGCTGGCGGCGGGCGCGACCGCCATATCGAGCTCGACGTATTTCAGCTTGCGGTTCTTGCGCAACTCGCGCATTGCCGCGACTTCATCGGCACCCGCGGACAATTCGACCACGTGCGTATTCAACTGCCGGATATAGCCCTTCGAGCGTCCGTTCACGGATTTCAGCGCCTGCTCGAACTGGCCCGTAGACAGGCCGGCACGCGGCGCAACCAGCAGCCGCCCTCGCGCCCAGCCGACATACGGCGCGGCTTTTTCGACCACCGCCGGGGGCTTGTTGCCCTGCGTCGATGCCGGAGCCGCTTCGCCGAAGCCGGCATACCCCGCCAACAGGGCAAGCAGCAACAAGCTCAACGAAAAACCCGATGCACTGCCGCTGCGGTAGTAACGGCGATTGTCGGAAAGCTGGACAGGAAACGGGCAATGGTGCGGCATGGCGGGTCCTCGATCGAATAAACTGCCTGAATCAGGGCGCACAACGCAGCGGCCGCCAAACGGCCTCACACCACGGCAGCCCCGCTGCCTTTTCACAGGCCGGAAGCTTTGCGTCCCCGCTTCGCAACGGGTTTGCCCTTGTACAGATTATCAACAGTAACGACGACTTTTCGCCATACTTGAGCGCTCGCACAAAAAATGATCCCTATATTTATCAAAGGGTTAAAAAAACGACCCCCTGCCCCCACGCAAAAAAACGAAAGCCCCCGTTCGGGGGCTTTCGTTTTCCATTCCCGCTGCGTAATGAACGCAAGGTTTCATCGCCGGGATTCAACAATGGTCGCGGGAATGGATGGGTTTGATCAGTGCGGATGGCCCGACGCAGGCCGGCGATCAGGATTTCCATGGCACCGTCCGGTGCTCCACGGTTTCGCGATAGAACGGCCGACCCGCGGGTGGGTGGCCACGTCTATCTCACCGCTTCCTTCAGCTGCTCCAGGATGGCCGGGTTTTCCAGGGTGGAAATATCCTGGGTGATTTCCTCGCCCTTGGCGATCGCCCGCAGCAGTCGGCGCATGATCTTGCCGGAGCGGGTCTTGGGCAGGTTGTCGCCAAAGCGGATTTCATCGGGCTTGGCGATCGGGCCGATTTCCTTGCCCACCCACTCGCGCAGTTCGAGCGCGATCTTGCGGGCTTCCTCGCCTATCGGGCGCGCGCCTTTGAGCACCACATACGCCACCACCGCCTCGCCCTTGATGTCGTGCGGACGGCCCACCACGGCGGCTTCGGCCACGCGCAGGTTGGACACCAGCGCGGATTCGATTTCCATGGTGCCCAGGCGGTGGCCGGACACGTTCAGCACGTCGTCGATGCGCCCCATGATCCAGAAATAGCCGTTGCTGTCACGGTGCGCCGAGTCGCCGGCGAGATAGGTCCTGCCGCCAAGCTCTTCGGGGAAATACGTCTTCTTGAAGCGTTCGGGGTCGTTCCACAGGGTACGCAGCTGCGAGGGGAACGGCCGCTTGATCACCAGATAGCCGCCGTGGCCTTTTTCGACCGGCTGGCCGTGTTCGTCGGTGATCGCCGCCATGATGCCGGGCAACGGCAGGGTGCAGGAACCCGGTTTGGTCGGCACAGCGCCGGGCAGCGGGGAGATCATGTGAGCGCCGGTCTCGGTCTGCCACCAGGTGTCGACGACGGGGCAGCGGCCGCCGCCGATGACCTGGTGGTACCACATCCAGGCTTCCGGGTTGATCGGCTCGCCCACCGTCCCCAGCAGGCGCAGCGACGACAGGTCGAATTTCGCCGGCAATTCGGAACCGAGCTTGATCAGGCTGCGGATCGCGGTCGGCGCGGTGTAGAAGGTGGTGACCTTGTGCTTGGCGATGGTTTCCCAGAAGCGTCCGGCATGCGGATAGGTCGGGATGCCCTCGAAGACGATCTCGGTCATGCCCAGCGCCAGCGGGCCGTAGGCGACGTAGGTGTGGCCGGTAACCCAGCCGATGTCGGCAGTGCACCAGTAGACGTCGGAATCAGGTTTGGCGTCGAACACCCACTGCATCGACAGGATGGCGCCGAGCAGATAACCGCCAGTCGAATGTTGCACGCCCTTGGGCTTGCCGGTGGAGCCGGAAGTGTAGAGGATGAACAGCGGGTGCTCGGCGGAGACCCATACCGGCTCGCAGGTATCGGCCTGGGTCTGCGTCAGTTCGTGCCACCACAGGTCGCGCGACGACCAGTTCACTTCGCCACCGGAACGGCGATACACCACCACGCGCTCGACACAGGAGGTATCGCCCATCGCCAGCGCCTCGTCCACCGCGCGCTTCAGCGGCACCGCCTTGCCGCCGCGCAGCGATTCGTCGGCGGTCACGATGAGCTTGGCCTGCGCATCCTCGATGCGTTCGAACAGGCTCTTGGCGGAAAAGCCGCCGAACACGACCGAATGGATGGCGCCGATGCGCGCGCACGCCTGCATCGCCACCACCGCCTCGATGCTCATCGGCATGTAGACGATGACACGATCGCCTTTCACCACGCCGAGCGATTTCAGGCCATTGGCGAACTGGCAGACACGGGCGTGCAGTTGCTTGTAGGTGACTTTCGTCACCGCACCGTCGTCGGCCTCGAAAATCAGCGCCGTCTTGTCGCCCCGGGTCGCCAGATGGCGGTCAAGGCAGTTGTATGAAACATTGAGCTCGCCGTCGCTGAACCACTTGTAGAACGGCGGATTCGATTCGTCGAGGGTGTGGGTGAACGGCGTTTTCCAGTCTATCGTCTGGCGCGCGAGATTGGCCCAGAAGCCCTCGTAGTCGGTTGCCGCCTGATTGCACAGCGCCTGGTACGCGTCCATGCCGGACACATTGGCCTGCTTGACGAACGCGTCCGCAGGCGGGAATACACGGGTTTCGGTCAGAATCGACTCGATGGATGCCATATGCTCTCCCCACTGATAGAGTGTTTGATAACCGCCTGATTCTAATTCAAAGCGCCTAATTCAAAGCGCCCCGACCCCAACCATGAGCAACCCCGCACTCGACCGTGTCGCCCGCTGCTCCCGCTACGGCCGCCGCCTGCAGGCGGCGCAGCCGCAGTTGGCCGATGCTGTGGCCGGGCAACTCGGCCACCCTTTCACCCGCGCGGCGATGCAGGCCTTTCTCGCCGAGCCGCCATGCGCCGACGAGGCTGCGCTGCATCAACGTTTAAGACAGCTGCGCCAGCGGGTGTGGCTGGCCGTCACTGCACGCGACCTCGCCGGCAGCGCCGATCTCGCTGAAGTCGTCGCCACCTGGAGCGCGCTGGCCGAGGTGTGCATCGCCGCCGCACTGGATTTCCACCACGCCGCACTCGCCGTGCGTCACGGCGAACCGCGCGACGAGCACGGCCAGCCACAGCAGATGGTCGTCGTTGCCATGGGCAAGCTCGGCGGCGGCGAGCTCAACGTATCGTCCGACATCGACCTCGTCTACCTCTACCCCGAGGAAGGCGACACCGCGGCCGACGATCCCGCCGCCGCGATGATGTCCCGCAGGGATGGTATCCAGACGAGCAGATCGATCAGCAATCACGAATTCTTCGTTCGCCTGGGCCGCAAGCTGACCGCCGCGCTGGGGGAAAACACCGCCGACGGTTACGTGTTCCGCGTCGACCTGCGGCTGCGCCCGTGGGGCGACTCGGGCCCGTTCGCGATGGGCTTCGCCATGCTGGAGGACTACCTGGTGGCGCAGGGACGGCCGTGGGAGCGCTACGCCTGGATCAAGGCGCGGCCGCTCACCGGCGTCCGCCACGACGAACTGGCCAGTATCGTGCGCCCCTTCGTGTTCCGCAAATACCTCGACTTCGGCGCCTTCGCGGCGATCCGCGACCTGCATGTGCAGATCCGCCGCGAGGTCGCACGCCGCGAGATGGCGCACGACGTCAAGCTGGGGCCGGGCGGCATCCGCGAAATCGAGTTCACCGCGCAGGTGTTCCAGCTCATCCGCGGCGGCCAGATCGCCGCCCTGCAGCAGCGTCCGACGCTGACGGTGCTGGACGAACTGGTGAAGAACGGACTGGTGACCGCCGGGGCGCAGCAGGAGCTCGCCGCTGCCTACGACTTTCTGCGCCGGCTTGAGCACCGCATCCAGTACCTCGACGACGCGCAGACCCAACTGCTGCCGGATGACGCCGAGTCGCGGGCGATGCTCGCCGAGGCAATGGGCTTCCCCGGCTATGCGGCCCTGCTGGTAACGCTCGACCGCCATCGGAATAAAGTTACGCGCCATTTCGAGCAGGTGTTCGCCGCGCCGCAAACCGATCAGAACAGTCATCCGCTCACCGCCGTCTGCTGTGGCACGGCGGGCGCCGCCACCACCCGCGCGCTGCTGGAAAATGCCGGCTACGGCGACCCCGACCAGGTACTCTCCAGCCTCGATACGCTGCGCCAGAACACCGCGCGACTGGCCGAATCGACGCAACTCATCCTCAACGCACTGCTGCCGCCCGCACTGGAAATCATCGGCAGCCAGCGCGATCCGCAGGCCACGCTGGACCGCTTCGCCGCGCTGGTGCAGGCCATTGCGCGTCGTTCCACCTACCTCGCGCTGCTGGCCGAATACCCGGCAGCCTTGCGCCAGCTGGTACGCCTGCTGGCGGCGAGCCCATGGGCGGCACAGATGATCACGCAGCAGCCGCAATTGCTGGACGAGCTGATCGCGCCGCAACACCTGATGAGCGTGCCCGACTGGGCGCAGCTGGCCGCCCAGTTGCATGACGAGCTCGATGCCCACCCAGGCGACACCGAGGCGCAGATGGATGCGCTGCGCCGCTTCAAGCAAGTGCAGACGCTGCGCCTGCTGGCGCAGGACGTCGCCGGCCAGCTGACGCTGGAGACGCTGTCGGATCACCTGTCGTATCTGGCCGATACACTGCTCGCCGAAACCCTGACGCGCTGCTGGTCTGGTCTGAAAACGCGCCATCGCGACACCCCGCGCTTCGCCGTCATCGGCTACGGCAAGCTTGGCGGCAAGGAGCTCGGCTATGCGTCCGACCTCGACATCGTGTTCCTCTACGACGACGCCGACGAGCGCGCGCAGGAAACCTACGCGCGCCTGGCGCAGCGCATCAACACCTGGCTCGGCACGCTCACCTCGGCGGGAATCCTGTATGAAACCGACTTGCGCCTGCGTCCCGATGGTGCGTCGGGACTGCTGGTCAGCTCGACCGAAGCCTTCCGCGACTATCAGCTGCACCACGCATGGGTGTGGGAACACCAGGCGCTGACCCGCGCCCGCTTCGTCTGCGGCGATGCGGCGATCGGCGCGGCTTTCGAAGCCCTGCGCCGCGAGATCCTGTGCCTGCCGCGCGACGCCGCCAAGCTGCGCGGGGAGGTCCTGGCGATGCGCGAAAAGATGCGCGCCGGCCACGTCAACGATTCAAACCTGTTCGACCTCAAGCACGACAGCGGCGGCATCGTCGATGTCGAATTCTGCGTGCAGTACCTGGTACTGCGGCATTGCGCCGCGCACCCCGAACTCGCCGACAATGCCGGCAACATTGCACTCCTGCAACGCGCGGGCACAGCCGGCCTGATCCCCGCCGACACCGCTCAGGCCGCCGCCGGCGCCTACCGCGAACTGCGCCGCCAGCAGCACGCGATCAAGCTTTCCGGCGCTGAGTACGCCCGCGTGCCGCCAGCCGCGGTGGAAAACGTGTGCGATGCGGTACGGGCCTTGTGGAATATAGTGCTGGGAGACTGAATTCCCCGCGGCGATTGGACATTTTCCGCATTGGAACGCTGACAACCCGGCGCTTTCCGCTTCGAACGCCAACGCGAGCCAGTCCGTCCGCGCAAACGGGAAAAAAGCAGGGCCCGCGCCCGGCCGAGCCGGCGGGGTGTGCCAGAATTCCAGGGTCGCCAACCCAACCGGAGTTCCCGTTTGCTCGCCAACGAACATCCGCCACGCTGGCACAGCCTCGGTGTCGACGACACGCTGACCCGGCTGGATGCGCAGATCACAGGCCTCGTCCCGGACGCCGTCGAGCAGCGGCGCGCGCAGTTCGGCGCCAACCGCCTCCCGCAACCCGCCCGCACGCCGGCATGGAAACGCTTCCTGCTGCAGTTTCACAACGTCCTCATCTACGTGCTGCTGGCCGCCGGCGCCATCACCGCGCTGCTCGGCCACGCACTCGATTCCGGGGTGATCGTCGGCGTGGTGGTGATCAACGCACTGATCGGCTTCATCCAGGAAGGCCGCGCCGAACAGGCCCTCGATGCCATCCGCGACCTGCTGTCGCCGCACGCCATCGTCACCCGCGCCGGCGAGCGCCAGGAAATCGACGCCGAGGAACTGGTGCCGGGCGATATCGTGCACCTGGCTTCCGGCGACCGCGTGCCTGCCGACCTGCGGCTGATCGATGTCAGGAACCTGCGCGTCATGGAGTCTGCGCTGACCGGCGAATCGCTGGCGGTCGACAAGCAGGCGGACGCCATCGCCGCCGAGGCCGCGCTCGGCGATCGCGACAGCATGGCGTGGTCGGGCACGCTGGTCACCTATGGCCAGGCCACAGGCGTGGTGGTCGCCACCGGCGTCGCCACCGAACTGGGCCGCATCAGCACCCTGCTGGCGGCGGTCGAGCCGCTCACCACGCCGCTTCTGAAGCAGATGGCGGACTTTGGCCGCAGGCTGGCCGCGGCGATCCTTGTCCTGGCTGTGTTCATGTTCGGCTTCGGCGTATGGGTGCGCGATTACGCAGCGAGCGAGATGTTCCTCGCCGCCGTCGGCCTTGCCGTTGCGGCGATCCCGGAGGGACTGCCAGCGATCATGACCATCACGCTCGCCATCGGCGTCACCCGCATGGCGCGCCGCCATGCCATCATCCGCCGCCTGCCGGCAGTGGAAACGCTGGGCGCGGTCACGGTCATCTGCTCGGACAAGACCGGCACGCTGACGAAGAACGAAATGACCGTACAGCTGGCCATCAGCGGCGGCGGCCTCTACACCGTATCGGGCAGCGGCTATGCGCCGGCGGGCGGTTTCAGCCGCGACGGTACGCACGTTGCGCCCGAGTCGCAGCCGCTGCTGCAGGAACTCGCCCGCGCCGCGCTGCTCTGCAACGATGCCGACTTGCGCGAAACCGGCGAAGGCTGGCAGCTGACCGGCGACCCCACCGAAGGCGCGCTGCTGACCCTGGCGCTGAAGGCCGGGCTTGAGCTGCGCCAGAGCCGCGCGGCGCTGCCGCGCGTCGATGTCATTCCGTTCGAATCCGAACACCGCTTCATGGCCACGCTCAACCACGATCACGAGGGGCGCGGCTTCATCTATCTCAAAGGCGCGCCGGAACGGGTGCTGGCCTTGTGCACGTCGCAGCGCCGCGACGACGGCGACACCCCGCTCGACCCCGAGGCGTGGCACGCTCGCATGAACGAAGCTGCCGCGCAAGGGATGCGCCTGCTGGCACTGGCGGTGCGCCGTGGCGATGCCGGAACGGCGCTCAGTTTCGACGACATCGCGGCGGGCGGCTTCACCCTCCTGGCGGTGCTGGGCCTGACCGACCCGCCGCGCGAGGAGGCCATCCGCGCAGTCGCCGCCTGTCGTGCGGCCGGTATCCGGGTGAAGATGATCACCGGCGACCACGTCGCTACGGCGCAGGCGATCGGCAGCCAGCTCGGCCTGGATGACTCCGTGCAGGCGATGACCGGTGCCGAAATCGAAGCCCTCGACGACGTCCGCCTGTGCGAGGTGGTGGGCGAGGTCGACGTCTTTGCGCGCGCCAGCCCGGAGCACAAGCTGCGCCTGATCAAGGCCTTGCAGCGCCGGGGGGAAATCACCGCCATGACCGGCGACGGCGTCAACGACGCGCCCGCGCTCAAGCGAGCCGACATCGGCGTGGCGATGGGCATGAAAGGCACCGAAGCGGCCAAGGAGGCGGCGGAGATGGTGCTCGCTGATGACAATTTCGCGTCGATCGCGCATGCCGTCGAGGAAGGCCGCACGGTATACGGCAACCTGAAGAAGGCGCTTATTTTCATCCTGCCGACCAACATGGCACAGGCCGGCATGGTGCTCATCGCCATTCTGCTCGGGCTAACCCTGCCGATCACCCCGGTGCAGATCCTGTGGGTGAACATGGTCAGCGCGGTGACGCTCGCGCTCGCCATCGCCTTCGAACGCCCCGAGCCGAACGTCATGCGCGAGCCGCCGCGCGACCCCGGCGAGCCGTTGCTGACGCGCTTCATGCTGTGGCGCATCGTCTTCGTCACGGTGCTCCTGGTGGCCGGCTCGTTCGGCCTCTACCTGTGGGAAATCGAACGCGGCATGCCGCTCGAGGTCGCGCGCACCGCTGCGGTCAACGCTCTGGTGATGGGCGAGATCTTCTATTTGTTCAACTGCCGCCGCCTCACCGCGCCGGTCATCGGCGGGTCAGGCCTCGTCGGCAACCCGGCGGTGCTGGTTGCGATCGGCATACTGGCCGTGCTGCAGGGGCTGTTCACCTTCCTGCCGCTGTTGCAGTCGCTGTTCGCCACCGCCGCCCTCGATGCCTCGACCTGGGTGCGGGTGTTCCTGTTCGGCATCCTCGTCTACGGCGTGGTCGAGATCGAGAAGGCATGGATCCGTGCCCGCCATCCGTCACGCCCTTTCCCCGCCAAGGAGATACCATGACTTCACCCCGCACCCTGCTCGCCGCCACCGACTTTTCGGCCCCTGCCCGGCATGCGCTGGAACGCGCGGCACTGCTTGCGAAGGCGCATCCGGGCACCCGGCTGATCCTGGCGCATGTCGTCAGCAGTTCCGCTCTCGACAGCCTGCGGCGCCTGATCGGCCAGGACACCGCCGCGCTGGAGACCAGCCTGCTTGAACAGGCGGAGCGCACCCTGGACGAACAGGCGAAACACCTGGCAGCCAGCCATCCCTGCGCGATCGACGCCATATTGACGCAAGGTTCGGCGCAGACCGCCCTCGTCAGACTCGCCGAAGAACGCCACGCCGATTTGCTGGTAATGGGCGCGCGCGGCATGCATTTCGTGCGTGAACGTCTGCTCGGATCGACCACCGAACGCGCGCTGCGCATATCGCGCCGCCCGCTGCTCGCGGTCAAGCAGCGCCCGCACGCCCCGTATCGGCGCATCCTCGCGCCGGTCGATTTCTCTGATCATGCCGCCGCCGCCATCAACGCCGCCCATGCCTGGCTGCCCGATGCCGACTTTGTGCTGCTGCATGCGTTCGAAGTGGAGATGGAAAGCACTTTCCGTCTCGCCGGCATGGACGACAACCAGATTCATCAATACCGGGTTCAGGCACGCAGCGCGGCGCAGGCTGAAATGGAAGCCTTCATCGGCAAGCTGCATGTGCCGGCCAGCCAGCTGTCGCGCCAGTTCGTTCACGGTGCGGCCACACTGCGGATTCTTGAACAGGAGCAGACGATCGACGCCGACTTGATCGTCATCGGGAAGCACGGCCGGTCGGTCATGGAGGAACTGCTGCTCGGCAGCGTCACCAAGCACGTGCTGGCGCATTCCAGCAGCGACGTCCTCATTGCCGGCCAGCCCGCCTGATCCCCTGCTACGATAAGCGTCCGCGTTATTGACGACGAGGGATGGAAACCGCCATGACAATTCGCTCTCTGCCAGCCTTGCTCGGCTTGTTCGCCGCATTTTCACTGCACGCCGCAGAGCCGGCTGCGGCGGTCAAGATGGGCACCTACTACGGCGCCAGGACGACCGAGTATCCCGCCTGGTTCAAGAACAGCTTCCTGCACCTGAAGGAGGACATCGACGAGGCGCGCACCCACCGCAAGCGTGTCATCCTGATGTTCACCCAGGACGGCTGCCCGTATTGCTCAGCGCTGGTGGAGCGCAATCTGTCGCAGCGCGAGATCGAGTCCACGATGAAGGAAAAATTCGACGTGATCGCGGTCAATATCTGGGGCGACCGCGAAGTCGTGGGACTGGACGGCAAGCGCTACACGGAAAAAACCTACAGCGCGGCGCAGAAAATCCAGTTCACCCCCAGCCTGCTGTTTTTCGACGAGGCCGGCAAAACCCTGCTGCGCCTCAACGGCTACGTACCGCCGGCACGCCTGCAGGCCGCGCTGGACTGGGTCGGCGGGCGCCATGAAAACAAGGTCGCTTTCCGCGATTTTGTCGCCGCGCGCGAGGTGCCGAAGCAGGCCTCCGGCGAGATGATCCAGCAGGACTTCTTCCTGAAAAACGCCATCGACCTGCGCCGCCGCGGCAAGTCCGTCAGGCCGCTCGCGGTGTTCTTCGAGCAGAAGGATTGCCCCGACTGCGAGGTGCTGCACCGCCGCGTGCTGGCCGACCCGGAAACCCGCGCCGTGATCGCGAAGTTCGACAACGTGCAGCTCGACATGTGGTCGCGCGAGCCCATCACCACGCCGCAAGGCAAGCGCATGGCGGTGCGCGACTGGGTGCGCCAGCTCGGCGTCAACTACGCGCCCGGCATCGTCCTGTTCGACTCCGCCGGGCAGGAAGTCATCCGCTGGGAATCGTCCTTCCGCGTGTTCCATACCCTGGGCATGTTCGACTATCTGGTATCCGGCGCCTACCGCAAGGAGCCCAGCTTCCAGCGTTTTCTCGCCGCCAAGACCGAGCACATCCGCGAAGCCGGGCGGGACGTGAACATCTGGCGCTACGCCGACGAACCGGTCGCGGCGTTCCCGCAATAATCCGCACGCACAGGTCCCGCTGCCCCGACCGGCTATCTGCCGCTGTCGAAATCCCGCCTGCGCGCCGCAACGGGCCAGCGACATTCCCCTGCCCTCCGCCCATCGCTCCCAGGACAACGGACGCGATGGCCTGAAATATCTGCGATGATTACCGTTTTGACGCATCGGAGAGCGCACCTTGAGCCCCCCCCCCAACGCCGCCAACGAAGCCCTGCGCCAGTTTCGCGTCATTTTCGGCGCGGTGCGCCAGCATGTCCAGGCGGTGGAAAAAGCCTGCGGCGTCAGCGGCGCGCAGATCTGGGCGCTGGCCGCGCTACGCCAGGCCCCGGGCATGAAAGTGTCGGAGCTGGCGCAGGCCCTGTCGATCCACGTCTCCACCGCCAGCAACCTGCTCGACAAGATCGAAAAGGCCGGCCTGATCCGGCGCGAGCGCAAGCACGCCGACCAGCGCGTGGTCCAGCTCTACCTCACTGCCGCAGGGGAAAAAGCGCTCAAACAGGCGCCCCAGCCGTTGACCGGCATTCTCACGCACGCACTCGGCCAGTTGCCGGAGGAGGCACTGACGCGCCTGAACCAGGATCTGGCCGTGCTGATCGCCCACATGGGCGCAATCAATATCCGGGACGCGCAGAAACCGCTGTCGGAACACTGAGCGCAAGCAATCCGGTCAGGCCGTCCTGCGCTCGATGACCAAGGGCAGGGGCGCGGCGTGTCCCTGTTTGTCCTGCCCGGCATACACAGTGAGGCGCGGGTAGGGAATCTCGATGCCGGCGGCGTCGAACGCCTTTTTCAGGCGATACAGATAGGCGCGCCGCACTCCCCACTGCTCCAGCGGCATCACCTTGAAGCGGCAGCGGATCACCACGGCGGAATCGGTCCACTGGTCGACACCGGCAATTTCCAGGTCTTCGACGATCTTTCCGGCCATTTCGGGGTCAGCGCGCAATTCAGCGGCCACTTCCCGCATCGCCTCGTATACAGCATCGACCTCTTCCCGGTAAGCCACGCCCACGTCGATCACCGCAAAGGCGAAACCCCGGCTGCGGTTCGTCACGGTGTCCACCGTGCCGTTTGGAATGTAATGCACGCTGCCCTCGTAATCGCGCAGACGGATATAGCGCAGCGTCATCTCTTCGACCAGCCCTCCCTTGCCCGAAACATCAACGACGTCGCCCTCACGCACCTGGTTTTCCAGCAGCAGAAAAAAACCCGTGAAATAGTCCTTGACCAGGCTTTGCGCGCCGAATCCGATGGCAATACCAAGCACACCTGCCGTGGCGAGGATGGGTGCGATGGAAATACCGAGCTCGGAGAGGACGAGCATGCCGCCCACCAGAATAATGATCACGGTGGCGACATAACGGAATACGCGTTCCAGCGTATTGAGTCGTTTGACGCGTTCGAGATCGCCGACATCCTCCTGCATGTGCTTGCGCAGTCGCCCCAGCAACTTGCGCACCACCCGCAACGCCAGCCAGGTCAGGCCCAGAATGATGACGACATGCGCGGTGACCACCGCGAGATCGCGCCATTCGCCAAGATAGCGGCTCAGATTCAGAGACTCCATGGGAAACACTTTTCAGTGCCCGCCCACGGCACGCGCCAGCGGGCGGAATTGCAGGTGGTGGAACAACTGCAGGTAGCGGCCGGCTTCTTCGCGCTCCAGGTTGCTGACGAACTTCCAGAAGCCGTAGATGCGTGACAGCGTCATCATGCGTTCGGCATACAGCTTCCAGGTGTAGCGTGCTGCCACCCGTGCCAGCGCGGCGTCCGAAATGCGCTGCCAGCGGGCCGGCTCGCTCGCGCACTGCTGCAGGAAATCGGCAACAGCTTCGGCCGCGGCGGCGCCATCGTTGGGATCGATGTGGAATCCGGATTTGCCGTGTTCGATGATCTCGAGCGGCCCGCCGTAGCGGGTAGCAAAAACCGGCAGCCCCGAAGCCATCGCCTCGATCAGGGTGAGACCAAAGGCCTCGAACAGCGCAGGCTGGACGAATACGCCACGGCGGTCGGCGACATGGCGATAGAGTTCGCCTGCCAGATTCCTGTCGAGCCGGGCGCCAAGCCAGCGCATCCGTCCGTCCAGGCGGTACTGATCCATTAGCGCATGCATGCGCCCGATCTCCGCGCGTTCCTCCTCGTCTCCGGAGGCGGACGCATCGACGTGACCGCCGATCACCGCCAGATTGGCCGACCCAGCCAGGCGCTCGCAGGCGCCGAACCATTCGGTCAGCCCGGACAGATTCTTGATGCGGTCGAGCCGCGCCATGGTGAAGATCAGCGGCTTGTCGGGGTCGTCGAAGTGGCCGCGATGCGGCACCCCGGGATCGGACGCGTAGAGCAGGCGTTCGATCTCGGGCATCAGCGAATGCATGCGCCTCGTCGTATCGCTATAGGGGAAATAGGTGCCGGCATCGGCGCCCGGCGAAACGATGTTGAACTTGGGGTCGAACAGGTCGATGCCGTCGAGCACCCGGTACAGCCCCGGCAGGGTGAACGCACGATAGCTCTCGTACTGGCCGATGCTGTGCGCGGTGCCGGCAATCTCCTGATAGGTGCTGGTGATGATGAAGTCTGCATGGTTCATGCCGATCAGATCGGCGGTGTACTGGCAGGCGAAGTGATAGACTGGATCGTTGGCTTCCCAGTACAGCGCCGAGTGCAGGTATTTGGTCTGTTCCAGCGCATGGGCGATGTTGCACTGGGTCACGCCCAGCCGCGCAGACAGCAAGCTCGCCACCAGGTTGCCGTCGGAATAGTTGCCGATGATAAGGTCGGGCCGTCCGCCGAGTCTTGCCAGCGCCTCGCGCTCGACATGGGTCGCGAAAGTTTCCAGATAGGGCCAGATCTCGAAGCGCGAAATCCACTCCCGCACGATCTCGCCGTTGGGATGATGGAACGGCACGCGAACAATCCAGGCATGGTCGGTACCCTGAATCTTTTCCAGCGGCTGGTTGCAGGTGGTACCGTCGGCGTCGGGAATCAACCGGGTGACCACGATGATCTGCGGATTGACCTGCACCCCCTGGATCGCCATGCGATCGCGCATCTCGTGTTCCAGCGCGCGCACCTGGTCGAGAATGTAGACCACCTGGCCGCCCGTGTCGGGGCGCCCCAGCACGTTGTCCTGACCGAAGTAGCCATGCGGCGACAGGATCAGCAGACGCGAGATCATCGGAATGCGCGCGAGAAAAGCCTCCAGCACGGCGGGCGATGGCGCCTCCAGAATGTCGACCAGCATCTCCATGGTTTCGCGCGTCCGCGCCGCCGTCGCGCCCCAGCCGGATTCGAATCCCAGCCTGCCGAGCGTTGCAGCCAGCCCGGCCCACGGCGTCTCAGGGTCGCATGCGTCAAGCTGCCGCAGCGCTTCACGCAACGCATTCTGCAGCTGCGGCACCTCGCCGATGTGCGACGCCAGCATCAGTTGCTGGCCCTCGACCTTGTGCATGCGCAGAAAATTCAGCAGCCTGGTCTGCCCCGCCTCGGGGCGGGTGAACATCCTGCTCGCCAGTGCCCGGTTGAGATGCAGCACCCCCTGTCCGATCGAGCGTGCTTCCTGTAGCCGCGGCACGTGGCGGCCAAACGGCTCGAAATTGATTTCCAGCGTGCTGTCGCCGTCGTCCGCCGGCTTCACCAACTGCTCCTTGAAGGCGAGAAATTCGCCCACCGATACGCGCTCCGGCATGAGCTGTTCCTGGTGCATGCGCAGATAACGCCAGCGGCCGGCCCCCTCGCGCAACGCGAAGTAGGCCCATGGACTTTGAAACACGCCTTCCTGGAAATGCCGCACCGCCTGCTGCAAAGGCGTGCCGTCGAGCGGCGGACGAAGGGGGTCGACCGCCAGGGCGTCGAGCACCTGGCTGAGATCACTTTGCAGCATCAGCACCCGGTTTTCGGCAAAGCAGCGCCGAAGGTAGGCATCCACCGGATCGCGGTGGTCTGCCGTCCAGGCTTTCAGGGCATCGAACATGCGGCCTCCTTGGGGCTGTCGGGCGCTGGCGCATGGAGAAGTCCATAGTGCGTCATGCCCTCGAGGATGCCGGACGCGCAGGGCGTCGCGGCGAAATACACCTGGTCCATCCCACGCAGCGTGTCCAGTTCGGCGCTGTGATTGGACACCACCACCGCCTGGGTGTCGCCGGCCAGCATTTCCAGGTCGTTACCCGAATCGCCTGCCACCAGAAACGCATTCAGCGGCAATCCCCATTTATAGGCCAGATAGCGGATGGCCTGGCCTTTTGATGCGCGGACAGGCAGCACGTCGAGATAGGCCTGGTGCGAATAAACCAGATTGGCGTGCAAGCGCGCCTGGCGCAGCCGCCTATCGATTTCGCGCAGACCGGGCATGGCGTGCGGATCCACATCGAAGCTCAGTTTGAACTCGTTTTGCTGGTCGTCCGATTGCAGCATCAGTCCGGGCACGTCCTCGAACAACGCAGCCAACGCATCGCGCCGCCACAGGTGCTGGATATGGCGCTGCCAGCCCGCATCGGAATGCATACCGGGGCCGTAATGGATTTCAGTCCCGACTGCGGTAATCAGCACATCGGGGAGCGGCACCCGTGCCTGTCGCAGCGCCTCAAGCGCACTCGACAGATGGCGCCCGGTGGCGACGCCGAAACCGAAGTTGCGCGGCCGCTCGCGCAGCACGCGTACCAGCGTGGCCAGGCCGGCGCGGTCACCGATCAACGTATTGTCGATGTCGCTCACCAGCATGCGCTGCACGTACGGCATCGGATTGACCGCCGGACGCTGCACCACGCGCTCGCGCCGGACCTGCTTGCGAGTGCGGTGGACTACATGATTGACCGCCTTCAGGTATTTATCGACATGGGCATCCCAAGTGTAGTTGCGTGCCACGCCGCTGATACCGCGCCGCGCATAGCGCTGCCAGGTGCGCGTGTCCGACACCACGGCAAGCAGTCCCCTCGCGATATCGGCGGAATCGAGAGGGTCAACCAGAACGCCGTTTTCGCAATGCGCGAGGATGTCGGGCGGCCCGCCGTCGTGGGTTGCCACCACCGGCAGGCCGCTCGCCGCCGCCTCGATCAGGGTGAGGCCGAACGGCTCGGTCAGCGCCGGGTTGACGAATACGCCACGCCGTTGCGCTGCCAGCCGGTACAGCGCAGGAATGTCGTCTGGCTGATGCTGCTTCGGCAGCGCCACGCTGCCCCACAGGTCGTAGCGGTCGACGTCGAGCAGCAGATCCTTCAACACATCGGCCTGAGCCTCGTCCATGCTGCGGATGTCGTCGCGGTTGCCGGCGACGATGGCAAGGTTGGCGCATTCGCGAAGTTCGCGCGATTTGCCGAAAGCGGCGACCAAGCGGCTCAGATTCTTGCGCATTTCGGGCCGGCAGATGGCAAGAATGAGCGGCTTTTTGGGTTGCGTGAAGAAGCGATCGATCAGCGCTGGAATGTGCGGCGGTATCGCTTCGCGGCTGGGCGGCGCGAATCGCGAAGTATCGGTCCCTGGCGCAATCACCGTCATGCGCGCGGGCTGATGGTTGTTGTACAGGCCATATTGTTCGCTGCTCTCCTGTGCGGTGCTGGTAATCACCAGCGAGGCGTGCGCCAGCACTGCCTCTTCGGCAGCGATGCGGCGAACGAAATTGAACTGGCGGTCGATCGCCTGTTCGCGGCGACCGTGGTCAAGCAGACGCTGGCGTTTGCAGCGGCCAAGCGAATGACCGGTGTGCACCAGCGGAATGCCAAGCAACTGCGACAGATGTACGCCGACGTAACCGGCATCCGCGTAATGACTGTGGATGACGTCGGGCAGACGTGGCTGCTGGCGCAGATAGATCAGGGTGCGGTCGACCAGCTGGTCGAGGTGATTCCAGAGGCTTTCCTTGCGCAGATAGCGTCGTGAACCGCACGCCAGCCGCACCAGGCTGGCACGCTCGCCCAGCGGCTCGCACGGGACGGCATAGTCGGGGGATACGGCCGGGTCGTCGACCAGACGCGTCAGCACATCGACCTGCTCGACGCGCGGATGCCGTCCGAGCGATTTTGCCAGTTCGATCACGTACAGCGTCTGTCCGCCGGTGTCGGCGTCGCGTCCCAGCTCCAGGTCGTGCCCGCGCATCAGGCCGTGTACGCTCAGCATCAACACGTATAAATCACGCACGTGCTCTCTCCGATTCGAGTTTCCATTCATGAATGAACGGAACGTAGAAATCCTGCAACGGCGGCACTGCGCCGCGGATCTGGCATAGCGCACGGGCAAAGGCATCGGCGCGCGCCAGCCGCAATCCGAGCGGCCAGCGACGCAACATGCCGAGGATGAACACGGCGGCAAAGCCGTCGCCTGCACCCACGGTATCGACGAGGTGCGGCAGCGCGGCGCCACTCACCGATTCGATGCGCCCGGAGCCGTCGAGCGTCCACGCGCCGGATGCGCCGCAGGTCACCACCAGCCGCTGCAGAGCGAAGCCGGACACCAGCACGCCGGCACGTGTCCTTGGCGTGGCACCGTCCAGCGCGAGCAGGTCGCTGACACGGATCAGCTCCTCTTCGTTGAGCTTGACCACTTTGGCCTGATGCAGCGACCAGCGCAGCGTGTCGGCATCCACCCAGGGATCGCGCAGGTTGACGTCCAGAAACGCGCAGGCATCGATCGTGCCCAGCAACTCGCGCAGCGCGCGGCGCGACGCGCCCCGCTGCGACAGTGTGCCGAAGTAGACTATTTGAGGATGTAAAGACAAGCCCACCATCCGTGCCAGACCGGGATGAATGTGGTCGTAGGCCTGGTCCGACAGAATGTCGAATGCATGACCCTGGGGACTCTCGATCACCTTGACCCGCCCGGTTGGACGTGCGGGGTCGCGCTGCACGCCGCGCAGATCCAGTCCGCGCTCGCTCATCGCCTGCTGCAGCTGCTCGCCCGGCGCATCCTTGCCGGAGCGTGTCACCAGGACCGGGTGCGCTCCCAGCGCGCCGAGATGGCACGCCACGTTGAACGGTGCGCCACCCAGCACATTGCGATCGTGAAACTGGTCCACCAGGGTTTCGCCAAAGGCAATCACGGTCTGATCCGACGAACGAAAAACGTCGTCAGACGCGCGCATTGCGGTCATTTCACCCGGCGTAATCATGCTTGGCACTCGTAAATAATATATTTCACAATAGTTTTAGTTGGCACCTTGGCCAACCGAAGATTCCTGGCTGGACCGGATCGTGTAATCCAGCCTGAAAATCACGCCGCACGGAATACCCGGTCGACGCGCGCTGGCAAATCAAACTGCGAAGCGGCACAGGGGCCGCACGATGATGCGCGCTCACCGGACTGCCAGGGCAGAATGAATTGCGCGGACGTATCTTTTTATATTTGCACAAAACTATTTTGTCATGCAAGCTCGGACAGGCACACCGCCACCGCAGCCCGTTCAGTTTATTGGCTGCGATGGGGTCATGCGGGCCGTTCGCGCCGAACGGCTTGCCGGGGAACGCATCCACCCGCGCCGAAACTTGCCGACAGCCGGCTGCAATGTCCTACACTTTACAAGTTGCAAACAAATACTGCGGCAGTCAGATTGAGGACTCACGATCGCCCCACGGCAAACCGTCGCCGGGCGCGTGGACCCGGCCGGCAGCACGTACATCGGGCGGGCGCTTTGCAAGCCTGGGAGGAGGCACTGAATGGCTTGGGTTGACCGGGACGTCGTGGCGCTGGTGGACGATGCATTGCACAGCAAGCTCCTGGGCTGCCTGCGGGAAAGGGGCTGGAAACTGCACAGGGCGGCCAATACGGATGAATTGGCCGCCCTGTTCGAACGGCAGGATTTCCATGCGGGGCTGCTGCAGTTGCAGCACACCGGCAGCAGCAAGCTGTACGACCTGGTGGGGCGGCAGCAATCTCTGCAATGGATTGCGCTGATGGATCATGCGTTTTGGCGGCCCACCCCGCAACACCGCAATTTTCTGGCGGGGGTATACGATTTCCATACCCTGCCGCTCGATAAGGACAGGCTATCCGTCTCCCTGGGACACGCCTGGGGCAAGGGCCGGTTGCTCAAGCAGCCGCCGTCGCGCCCCGACACCCTGGAACAGCACGGCATTGTGGGAAGCAGCCCGGCGATGCTGGCTTTCTGCCAGGCATTGCGCAAAGCCAGCAAGGCTGACGCGCCCGTGCTGATCGGCGGGGAAAGCGGTACCGGCAAGGAGCTGGCCGCCCATGCCATCCACGACATGTCCGCCCGCGGCACGCAAACTTTTGTGGCGGTCAATTGCGGGGCCTTGCCTCCCCATCTCATCCAAAGCGAATTGTTCGGCCACGAAAAAGGCGCGTTCACCGGGGCGCACCAACGCAAAATCGGGCGCATGGAAGCGGCCCAGGGCGGCACCCTCTTTCTGGACGAAATCGCCGATCTGCCGCTCAACCTCCAGGCCACCCTGCTGCGCGTCCTGCAAGACAGGGTGATCGAACGCCTGGGCTCCAGCCAGCCGATACAGCTGGACATCCGGATAATTGCCGCATCCCATATCAATCTCCAGGAAGCCGTTGCCAAAGGCCATTTCAGGGAAGACCTTTACTACCGCCTGAACGTCATCAACCTGACGGCGCCGCCCCTGCGCGACCGGCAGGGGGATGTGGAACTATTGGCGCAGGCTTTGCTGGAGCGGTTTTCCCGCGAAGCCAGCGGCAAGGTCAAGGGCTTCAACCAGCAGGCATTGCGTGCGATGAGCCAATATTCCTGGCCCGGCAATGTGCGGGAATTGAGCAACCGCATCCGCCAGGGCGTGGTCATGGCCGAGCGCCCCTATCTCACTCCGGACGATCTGGGGATGGAACGGCGCGCATCGTGCGCCGGACACCCGACGCTCGATGGGGCGCGTGCCAAAGCCGAGCTCGATGCGATCCGCTCGGCATTGCGCCGCTGTCAGCACAACGTTTCCGAAGCGGCCAGGGAACTGGGCGTTTCACGCGCCACCCTGTATCGCTTGCTGGAGCGCCACGCGCTGTGCGGCCCCCACAAGGAAAAAGCCGCCCAGGAGCCGGCGTGATCGCCGCAACGCCGATGGCGATGAAAAAAAGCCGCCTCGACGCATCCTCTCCGCATACCGGGGTGTAATATCCGCAAAAAAATCATCCATTAGGCAGCCCATAAGGGTGGCGCGTTTCCAGATCGCCGGCACGCGTCGTTGAATTCTGGCCATCGCAGGCTTGCCCGACTCGAAGCATCGCATCCAGTCACAACAGGGAGGGGATCATGAAAATGCCAAATAAGAGAGCCTGGTTTCGCGCCAGCCTGGCGATGATGCTGGGCGCGCAAGTTGCCTACGCTGAAACCTTGCACCAGGCGAGTCGGGATGCGCCGGCCGATGCCGATTACCCGACCCTGCGCCAGCAGTTGGCCGAGCAGGCGAAGAGCCTGGCCGAGCAGCAGCAACGGCTGGCGCTGGAGATGAAGAAGCTGGAGGAAGCCCAGCGCCGCATCCAGGCGATGCAGGGGCAGCTGGGCATGCCCGTGGAGATCCAGCCGCAGCGCCACCTTGCCCAGGCTGAAGAATCGACATTCCGCGGCCGTGGCAACGAGGCCGGGCGGGTGGACAGCACCACTCTGGATGTAGCGACCGTGTTTTCGCAGCCCAGCATTCTGACGCCGAAGGGCGCGTTCGTTTTCGATCCTTCGCTGCAGTATTCCTTCAGTTCGTCGGACCGTGTGACCGTGGTCGGTTTCAGCGTGCTGAATGCGGTACTGATCGGGGCGATCGACGTGCGCAGCGTCAACCGCAGCAACTGGATCGCGACCCTGGGCGGGCGCTACGGATTGACCAACCGGCTGGAGGTCGAAGCCCGGGTGCCGTATATCTATCGCAGCGACGACTCGCTGTCGCGCCGAATTAGCCCAACCTCAATAGATGAATCCTTCAGTGCCGATGGCAACGGGCTCGGCGACATCGAGCTGGCCGCGCGCTACCAGCTCAACGTGCCCACGGGAGACGACCCGTTCTATATCGCAGGCCTGCGCCTCAAGACCCGTACCGGCAAGGACCAGTACGAGGTCGACTACGATACTGACTTCAACCTGCCGAAGGAGCTGCCGACCGGCTCCGGCTTCTACAGTCTGCAACCCAGCCTGAGCATGGTGCTGCCGGCCGATCCGGTGGTGTTTTTCGGCGGCATCAATTACACGTGGAACATCAAGCGCGACGTCAATGCCTCGATCCCCTTTACCAACTCCTTGGGCACGGTCACAAGCAGATCCATTGGCGAAGTCGATCCGGGCGACTCGATCGGCCTCAATTTCGGCATGGGGCTGGGGCTCAACGAGCGCAGCTCGTTCAGCCTGAGCTACGAGCACACCTGGATCGACAAAACCAAGCTCGATGGCCAGGTGGCGGATGGATCGCTGTCGGTTCAGCTGGCACCCTGCAGGCGGGGTTTTCCTACCGCCTGAACAAGCGCACCAACCTGAATCTGTCGATCGGCGCCGGGCTGACCGACGATACGCCGGACACCACCGTCACCTTGCGCGCCCCGATCAGGTTCTGAGCATGATCGCGGCGCAACGAAAAGCCGGGCAGATGCCCGGCTTTTCGTTGTGCCGATTGCGCGTGCCCGCCTTAACGCAGGCCATGCTGGTCGAGGATGGCGTTGAGCCGCGCCTGCGCGGCCAGCATCTGGGCATCGATGGTGATGTTCATGGTCGTGATATTGCGGATGACCTGCTCGTTCACCGAGTTTTGAATGATCGTCGCCAGCGAATCGAGCGAAGCGCCTGCCGGCAAAGCAAACGAGTTGACCGTGCCATTCTGGATGACGATCAACGAAGCTTGCGTGGACACCTGCGTGGCCGCCGTGCCGGGGCTGCCGGATGCCGACGATGCCGTATCGAGGCTGCCGGGGGATTGCACCGTCGGCGTCGCGGGCAGCGAAGCCGGCGGATTCGCATCTGATCCATTTGCGGCTTGTTCGAGCGGCGGCGGGCCTGCCGCCACGCTTGCCCCCGCGCCGGCCTTCGCGTCCATAGATGCTGCAGGGAAACCGGTTAACGCGGCGCCGTCGAGTGCGGGCAGGGTTGGCACGTTCACACCGATCCGGCCAATTTGCGCGAAAGGAACGAGCGCCTGCGGATTGACCCTGGGCGCCACCAGCGCGCCGTTGATGAAGGTCTGGCCATTGATCTGGGTCAGGCGTTCGATGCCATCGATGGAAAACGGCATCAAGAAATCCTGGCCGTTCCAGTTGACGACAAATCCGCCGCGCATGCGGTCGAGTTCCTCATCGCTGGCGCGCGGCGCATCGTCGAAAGGATACGATGCGTGAGTGATCCCGCCCGACAAGAGGGCAAGCAGTAAAAAAACCATACGCAGGCTGGGCATCGCCGCCTCCTCAAAAATCACCTGCCGGCCGGCGCATCAGCGTGACGTTGGCCAGATCATTGGGCCCTGAGGCCATGCCGACAGGGGCTTTTTCGCGGACTTTCCAGTCCTTCGGATCGTTGAATACCGCCTCGGCATTACGTCCGTTGATGACGAACAGGATCCGGTTGATCATCATGCGCTCGAATGGCGCCTGATCCATGACCCGCGCACCCTGCGCAGGATCGCCAAAAGCGATTTTGCCGTCGCGGACACCCTTGACGACGACGAAATGGTTGTAGGCGCCATCGCGAATCAACACGATGGCGGGGATGCCCGCCTTGCCCAGCTTTTCCAGACTGGCGCTGTAACCGTCGGCCGCATAGCCGCGCGATTCGAGGAAACGCTTCATGTCGAGCATCGAGAAGCCTTCCTTGCGGATTTTGGCCTGGTCGCCCTTTTCCCACATGGTGACGTACACGGCCTCTTCCTTGACCGGATCGCCATAGTGATGGGTGAGCAGGGTGGAAAGCGCGGCGGAGCCGCAGCTGAAATCGTACTGCTGACGTTCGGTGTAGCGGAACTGCCGCTCCTTCATGCTCATGGTCTTGACGTTGAAGGAGCCGGAGCCGGCGCCCGGAATCTCGACCATGCCCGCCCGCGCGGCGGGAATCGCGACCAGCACAGCCATCAGAAACAGGGCGGCATTGCGCATGGGAACTCCTTACTGCATCTGGATATTCAGAATCACTGCGTTCTGGATCAGCACGTTGTTGCCCGAATTCTGGATGACGGTGTTGAAGCCGGAGTTGTTGACCAGCGAGCCGTCGCTCACCAGGTTGTAGCCAGTGACCAGTTCGCTCGCGCTGTTGTTATGCACGGCGCCATCCAGGTCGTTGGTGTTGGTGATCAGCGCCATGCCGCGCTGGCCGTCGAGCATGTCGTCGGAAATCGCCGCACCGTCGAAGGCTGCGTCGTCAAATGCGCCGCCAAAGATGGCCGTCACAGGCTCATTGCTCGTTTCTGCCTGCACGGATGCCGACAGCCCGAGTAGCAGCATTGCCAGCAGCTTGAATTTTGCACGGGTAAATCTCATGGCTTTTCCTTCCGGGAAAGCCCCGGAACCCAAAAAAGGGCTCCGGGAACTACGGTTTGCTACGGAAGTGCGGTTTACTGCACCGTCAGATTGGCCTGGACGGTCACGCCGATCTGGGTCAGCGCATTGGCCCCGGTGTTTTGCGACACCGAGATGATGCCGGCCCCGTTGGTCAGGCTGCCCGTGATGTTATTGGAAGCATCGTAGGTGCCCGCGTTGCCGCCGGTCGAGTTGCCGCCGTTGCCGCCAACCCCGCCATAGCCTGTGGTGGCTGAGGCAATGGCCTCGCAGATCGGAAGAGCGTCGTGTAGGGAAAGAGGGTAGATCTCGGTGGTCGCC
>ERZ761609.959-NODE-959-length-28743-cov-59.976192_pt1 | contig 28743 bp, 28 predicted proteins | sample MGYA00511163_ERZ761609 | MGnify/ENA primary metagenome ERZ761609 (study PRJEB28899, sample SAMN02445070) | bioreactor sludge metagenome | biome: EBPR sludge | place: Australia: Brisbane, Thorneside Wastewater Treatment Plant | collected 2011-12-16 ... | reverse complement strand
TGAGGGTCGGCCGGGAATCATGAAAAATTCCCCAAAATCGGCCTACTCTTCTGAATTAAAAAGCGAATTTTGACTGTCAGCACTATTCTTCTTTGCGTTGACGCTCTTTGCCTGTGGTGCCTGTAATGCCGCGAGCCTTTCAAAGATTTTCTCGTGGCTGACGATAAGGGATTTTGCCGCCATCAGTTCGGATTCCAGCCGCTGCCCCGTTTCCACAGTCTCCCGTAGCTTGCTGACGTTCGCTTGGTTTTCCTTGTCCAGATCGGCCACTCGCCGATTGGCTTGCGCCAACTGATCTGACAACTGCTGGTTTTTCACCTCGGCGACGGCCAACTGCTCTTTGGCCGAACGCAGTGATCGTACCTCGCCCTCTTGTCGATGCAGCTCACTGCGCGCATGGGTCAGTTCGCTCGAGAGCCGGGCATTGTCCTCATGGCTGCGGATGAGTTCCTGCTGCTTGGTATTCACCGTATCCTTGGCAGAACGCAATTCGCCCTGCAGGAACTGAATTTGTTGTTCGGATTGCCGTTGATCTTGTTCCCGTTGTTCCTTGGCCGCAGCACGGAAATGTTCCAGCGCCTCCCGGGCGTGTTGATGCTTCTCTTCCAAGGAAAGACGATGCGTTTCCTCCTTGGCTAGTAGTCCTTCCATGTCCTGAATGCGCTGAGCCATTTGAGCCCGGGCAATCCGTTCTTCCTGAAGCAACGCCACGGTGTTCGCATGTGCGGTTTTTTCCGTGGACAGATCGATGGCCTGGCGCTCAGCCTGCCCACGGAACGATTCGCTTTCGTTACGTAATGCAGCCATAGCGTCATTCAGCGTCGCAATTTCCGCCTTGTGCTTGTCAGTCAATGCCGCCAAGCGCTGATCGGCTTCCTGATGCAGGCGCTCCGCCAGACGGGCCGACAAATCCTGGATGGCTTCGCTGACCGCGACCTGGTTGCCGGTACTGCCGCCTTCCTCTTCCTCGATTTCCTTCAGATAGCGGTGAATCGTGCCTTTCGAGCCGGTATCACCCAACTCGCTGCGAATAGCGTCGATCGATGGGTAGCGCCCCATTGCCAACAGGTTGTTACGCGCTCTGACGACTTCTGATTTGTAGATTCCGGCTCTGGCCATGGCACCCTCGAATTTCGTACCGTATTACGTAATACGATAGTACATACTAAGTTAAAAAAATTCAAGGCTGTAAAAATCGAAATTATAAGACGTGATAATGGTTGATTATTCGGTGTTATCGCCGGTTTTTGATTTTTTGGGGCATTCAAATACGTACTGGTCCGTATTTTCGGGACTAACAAACGGCTATGACTTGAAAAGCCGAACAACCCAACCGGTCGCAGTTTTTCCAGCCAACACCTCAATGATTGAACAATCCGTTCGATCAATGCGGGGTCGTCTCAGAAAACGGAAAATAAAGCACGCTAACGGCTTGTGTGTCAGGCTGAAGTCTGAGAAATCGGGCGAGAAACGTCAGACATGGCAGAACAACTCTACTCTGACGCGGCTACTGCGCCCAACTGACGCCAAGTTGAGGCATAGCCCAACCGGACACTACTCCCCGGCCAACACGTCGATGATTGGGCAAGTTGTGTGACCGTCGCCCGCATCGCACTGCTGTACCAGACTGCCTAACGCCTGCCGCATTGCGGCAAGATCAGCCATCTTCTGCTCGATCAGACCCAGCTTGCGCACGGCCAGCCTTCGTGTCTCGTTGCACGCACAGGCCGCATCCAGCGTTAGCAGTGCGCCCACTTCATCCAACGTGAAGCCAAGCGCCTGCGCTCGCTTGATGAAGCGCACCCGTTTGGCCTCATCCGCCGAATAGCGCCTATGGCTGCCCAGCGGCTTGATTGGCTCAACCAGCAGGCCGCGCCGCTGGTAGTAGCGGATTGTTTCGATATTCACCCCGGCAGATTCCGCTAGCTTGCCGATGGTCAGTTCTGACGTCATCCACTTCTCCTTGACTCCGTACTTGGGTACGGGATTTAGAGTAACACTTGGGCAAACAGGTTCAAGGAAAAAGAGATGGCAAAACTCACCGGAAAAGGTTCGTTAATCGCGGGCTTACTGGCCGCTATTGGTGCATCGGTGTGCTGTGTCGGCCCGCTCGTACTACTGGCGCTAGGCATCAGCGGTTCATGGGTGGGTAGCTTGACGGCGATGGAGCCGTACCGGCCCATTTTCATTGGCCTGACCTTGCTATTTCTCGGGCTGGCCTTTCGCAAACTCTACTTGGTGCCGCAGGTCTGCGCGCCAGGCATGCCGTGCGCCGATCCGCGCACGATCCAGCGACAGCGCCTCATGTTCTGGGTCGTCGCCGTGTTTCTGCTCGGCTTGCTGGCCGTCCCATGGCTGGCACCGTTGTTTTACTGAAAGGAAATCCCATGCGCAAACTGCTGATTGCTGCTCTCGCCGCCCTGCCTCTGGCGGTGCTGGCCGCTACCCCGAAAACCGTTACGCTGGCCGTGCAGAACATGACCTGCGAGCTGTGTCCAATCACGGTCAAGAAGGCGCTGGAAAAGGCGTCAGGTGTGAGCGCCGTCAAGGTCGATTTCGACAAGAAAACCGCCACAGTAACCTATGACGCTGACAAATCACAGCCTGACACGCTGACCAAGGCCACGACAAACGCGGGCTACCTGTCCACCGTGCAGAAGTGACGACACGATGAGCACCGTCATTCTTGAATCCGTGCTGACCTGTCCGCACTGCGGCTTTGCCAAGCAGGAAACCATGCCCACGGACGCCTGCCAGTTCTACTACGAGTGCCAGAATTGCAAGGCCATGCTGCGCCCCAAGCCCGGCGACTGCTGCGTGTTCTGTTCGTTCGGGTCGGTGCCATGTCCGCCGATTCAACAGCAGCACGGGTGCTGCGGGTAGCACGCCGGTCTTAACATGCTTTCTTTTCCGTTTTCTGAGACGACCCCAATGCCAGTTTTCGAGCAGCCAGGTGCCCGAATATCCGTACAGGCGCACGTAGCATCCAGCATCAGTAAGGTGATGCTGCAGTTAGGATTGAGTGTACGATTTTCTGCCCTCTCGCCGGCTGATGCCAAACTTCAGGAGCAACACCGACAGGCGAGTTTCTCCAGGATTCGATGATCTTCCCCGAGTTTGCAGAGGGAATCGAAATGCTGCTCCAGATCCTCGAACAGGATATAGCCAAGCGAGAAATCATCGGGCCGCTGGAACATCGGTCGCTTGAGCTGCTCAATGATTTCTTTCTCCCTAACGGCTGGGGCAACCAGATAGAGATGATCTTCCCGTCCGGGTAGAGAAAGCGCCATGTCCGTCAGCCGCAATATGCCCGAGTAAATCGATGTGCTCTTTTCGACTTCAAAGGCACATGCGATTTTGGACTCGCCGCGATACAGCCAAAGCACATCGATCAGTTCGGCGGTGGCATGTACTTCCGGAGAGAGGCTCAGATTCGGCAAATGCTCCAGGCAGCGATAGCCCAATGGGCGGCCGTTGTGGATCGCATTTCGGTCGTTGCGGGCGACAAACACGTCGTAGCCGAGGGCGCGTCCCACGTTGGATAGCTGCGCTTGAACCTTGGTATGCACCCGTTCCTCGGCGATGTCCTTTTCGACCTGGGCATGGCGCTTGCGGCGAACCGATTCGACTTTTTCGCGCTCGACCATCAAGCTGTCGTGGCCGTCCCCATCGGGCGATACGCGTCCGACACCGACCTCAAAAAGCAGGCCACAAAAGGCCCCCAGATCCTTCGATAGAACGCCCAGCGCAGCATTGGCCTCGATAATCGTTTCCCGCATCGCCAGGTAACTCTCCCAGGAGCCCAACTTCATTTTGGTCTGGAAGAGCGTGTTGAAACCATTGACCATCGCCGTGTTGAACGGCGGGAACAGTGTCGGGTGCAGAAAATACAGGATATTGCCGACCGCCGGTCCTAGGCCCTTGATCCCCCGGGCGGTCAGCCGCAATATTTCCCGCTCGATGTTTCTTGCCTCGGCGGTACCCAGGCAGGCATACAGGAATTCGCCAAACGCCTGCTTGTTGCCTTCGCTTTCGTAGATGTCGGGGATGCGTAGCTTCGGCTTCCAGTAGAAGGGATGTGCCGCCCCTTCAAACACCTGCTTTTGCTCGGAAATGCAGCTCAGCACGAATTCCAGGGAGGACCCTTTGAAGTCGTTGGGGAACCGCCCATGCTGGATGTCATCGACCACGACGGCCACACCACGCCGGATACTGCGAAATGCCTTCAGGCGCTCGTCGCTGCCGATGAACCAGGTGTTGTAGACGGATTCCGGATCCTGTTTGTACCGCTCGATAATCGGCATCAGCGCTGTCTTCAAGATATTCTCCTGCTTAGATTATGCCGTCCGCCTTAACAGCGACGGCCGCGATGGGTCAAGGCGCATGCAGGTATTTACCACGAATCAGTCTTTTCCACCGATGACGCAAACGTAATCTCCAGGTCAGCGTCCTGTTGGTATCTCACTCCTAAGATGGCATCACGGTTGGACGAAATGGGTCCGACACGATTAACCCCATCTCACAAGGAGAGAATCATGAAATCGAAATTTTCCCAACTGGCCGTGATTGCTACGATCATTGTTGCCGCCGCTGGAACGGCATACGCTCACGAGGACTACTCGGAAGCTGGTACCAACCACTGGATTAGCCACGTTTCGGAAAGCAGGAGCACTCCGACAGCCAATCAACTGGCCCCGTTCGGCTACGCTGCTACGAAGAATGCCGACCGCGAAGTCAGCCTGCCCAGCGGAGGTAAATATCTGAACGTCACGCGCCTGGAAACCATCAAGATCAATGTCGGTAGCAAGAGTGTTGTCTGGACCTTCGATACGCTCGGCACCGCAGCCTTCCCGCTCTCTAAGATTGTACCGGGAGCCGATGGCATTACTGTCTTTGTGACTGAAAACCCCTCCTACATGGGGGGGTAAACAACCTGACTGCTGGGTGACGAAATTGTCACTCGGCGGTTGGGAAATTGTCAGGTATCCGTAGTTAGCATCTGAAATGCAACTTAAACATTCTCAAGGAGAAAGAAATGCTCAAGAAATTTATCGTGATCGCTGCGTTGAGTACGCTGGGGGCATCTGCATATGCTGTCGATGCATCCCAAGTCGAAAAATCAATTGAGTTGAAGGATGGTTCGACGGTCTACATTTTCAAGGATGGAAAAATGGGCATGGAAGACAAACTGGGGCGTGCCGTGCGTATGAAACAGGGCCAAGTCATGGAAACCAAAGACGGTCAAAAGATCATGATGCACGGTGACGAAGTTATGCGTTTGGACAATATTCTTCACCAGAATCATCGCGGCTAAATCCTTCGTCACGAAGAGGTCAATAGTGAAGCGACTCCTTCGGGAGTCGCTTCCATTTTGTGGCGCTGAAACTCATCATTACTTGCATTCTTTGTTGCAGTTAGGTACAGCCTTCAAGCGACCAGAAAATTGATCAATGAGTAGTGCCGCAAGCGAGAGCGCTAAAACACTGTTTCTGCTTCGGTGGGCAAAAGCTGACGAATTGGTAATGTTCTGCTCATGTCTCTGTAAGAATTGAAGGACTACGCTGGAATCAGCGAGAAGGTATCGCTGGATACCATCCGACTGGCTACTGGCAGATGGTCCACTAACCTCAATGAAGGAGATGAATCATGAAACTGAATACGTTAATGGTGGCCGCCCTGATTGCCTCGACGTCGCTCGCGACCGCCCCAGCCATGGCTGACGACGCCCACCACCCGGAACGTGCGCAAGCAGCGCAATCAGCGCCGACACAGGCAACGGCAAAGTCATCAGAACAGACGGTCAAGGCCATGCAGGCGAACGTCAAGAAAATGCAGATTCAACTTGATCGGATCGCCACGGCGAAGACTGACGATGAACGCCAGAAAGCCCTGATGGACCACATGCAGACGATGCAAGAGAGCATGCAGATGGGCCGCGGCATGCAGTCCGGCATGACGGGTTGCCCGATGATGGGAACGATGGGCCAGGGCGGCATGATGATGGGCTCGGGCAACAGCACCGAGGGGCGTATGCAGCAGATGGAAAAACGGATGGATATGATGGAAATGATGATGAAGTCCGGCGGACAAGGGATGCCCGGCATGGGCAAACCCTAAGCATCGCTTCCTTCCAGTACCGTCGCGGGCAAATCATGGAGACTCCCCCCGAGGAATTGGCGATAGCGGCAGGTGGTCACGTTGCCGAAAAATGCGCACATTGCGGATCGACTGCAACGAACCGCTTGTTTCTCCGTGAATGCGATGCCTTGCAATGTGAAGCCTGCCTACTGGACAGATGTCTGCAGCCGCACGACGCTACGCTCACCATCGATGGACTCTATGGGCGCTTCGTCGAGGCGCTCACCGAGACACTGGACATCCGCGAAAGGGAAACCGGTCTCCACTCGCGCCGGGCCGCCTGCCACACATTAGTCCTGGCCCGCCACTGGGTGACCGACCCGACGTACCTGCGTCAGATTTACTGGGGTGCTTTACTCCACGACATTGGAAAAATCGGTATTCCCGACCATATCCTGCTCAAACAGGAAGGACTCGACGAAGAGGAATGGGCGCAGATGCGAACCCATGTCGAGTTGGGCTATCACATCGTGAGCCTGTTGCCGGACCTTGCCATTGCCTCGGCCTTGGTCCGCTGCCACGAAGAGCGCCATGACGGCACCGGCTATCCGCGGGGCCTGCGCGGCGAGGAGATTCCCCTCGGCGCTCGCCTGTTCGCCGTCATCGACACCCTGGATGCAATGACCTCCGATCGTTCGTACCGCAAGGCGCTGCCTTTCGACCAAGCACGCCAGGAAATCGTCGGCCTGTCAGGCACTCAGTTCTCGCCGGAAGCGGTCGAGATTTTTGTCGCCGAGGAAGCCGCCCTGCGTCAGATGGTGGAAATGAAATGCAATGCCGTGAGGCTCGCCTGAAATTTGAATCATCCCTTTAGAGGAAACAGCATGAACCAAGATCCCGTCTGTGGCATGACCGTAAAGCCTGAATCGCCACATGAAAGCATTCTGGAGGGCGTTTCCTACCGCTTCTGCAGCGCCAAGTGCAAAACGAAATTCGACGCCGATCCGGTCCGTTATCTGGCGCCTGCCGAGACCTCGGCTGCAGGTCCGGTCGCTGACCCCGGCGCCGAATATACCTGCCCGATGCACCCGGAAGTGCGGCAGATCGGGCCGGGAATCTGCCCGAAATGCGGCATGGCGCTTGAGCCGCTGTTGCCCGAATTCGAACAGGAAGAGGACGACAGCGAATACCAGGATTTTCGTCGTCGTTTTTGGGGAAGTCTGCCGTTGACCGTAATCGTCGTCATACTGGCCATGGCCGGGCACGTCATTCCGGGTTTGACGCCGGTAGTCCGGACCTGGGGCGAGATGCTGCTCAGCCTGCCTATCGTGCTCTGGGCCGGCGCCCCGTTCTTCGTCCGGGGCTGGCGGTCGATCGTCCAGCGCAGTCCGAACATGTGGACCCTGATCGGTATCGGCACCGGTGCGGCCTTCGTCTATAGCGTCGTCGCCGCGCTGGCGCCGGGGCTATTCCCTGCTTCCTTCGAGTCCCACGGTCGTATCGGCGTCTATTTCGAGGCGGCCGCCGTCATTATTTCCCTGACCCTGCTCGGCCAGATGCTGGAATTGCGCGCCCGTTCGCAGACTTCGGCCGCGATCAAGTCGCTGCTCGGCCTGGCGCCCAAGACTGCCCGCCGGATTGCGCCCGATGGTACGGAGGAAGATGTGCCGCTCAATCAGGTTCACGTCGGTGATCTGCTGCGTGTTCGTCCCGGCGAGAAAGTCCCGGTCGACGGGGTTGTCGTCGAAGGTGTCAGTTCCATCGACGAATCGATGCTCACCGGTGAGCCCTTGCCGGTGACCAAGCGCCTGGGTGACAAAACGATCGGCGCGACCATGAACACTTCCGGTAGCCTGGTCATCCGCTCGGAGAAGGTCGGTTCGCAGACGATCCTTGCCCAGATCGTGCAGATGGTCGCCCAGGCCCAGCGCTCGAAGGCACCCATGCAGCGGATGGCCGACGTCGTGGCGGCGTATTTTGTGGTGATTGTCATCGGGATCGCGCTGACTAGTTTCTTTGCCTGGGGCTTCTTTGGTGGCGAGCGCGGCTGGTTGCTCGGGCTGATCAATGGCGTCTCGGTACTCATCATCGCCTGTCCCTGCGCGCTGGGACTCGCCACGCCGATGTCGATCATGGTCGCGACTGGCCGTGGTGCCACTCAGGGCATCCTGTTCCGGGATGCGGCGGCCATTGAACGGATGTGCAAGGTCGACACGCTGATTGTCGACAAGACGGGAACCCTGACTGAAGGGCGGCCGACATTTGAGCAAGCAATCGCCGTTTCCGGCGTCACCATGGATGAGGTGCTTCGTTTGGCCGCCAGCCTCGATCAGGGAAGCGAACATCCACTGGCTGATGCGATTGTCCGCGCCGCCCGGGAACAGGGTCTGGCGCTCGACAAGGTTGAGGATTTTGAGTCTGCCAGCGGGATCGGCGTGCATGGGAAGGTTGGTGCTCGGCGACTGGCGCTCGGCAATGGGGCCTTGATGGCGCAGGAAGGCGTCGATACGGCGATCCTTGCCGAAGAGGCCGAAAGATTGCGGAAAAATGGCGCCAGCGTCATGCATCTCGCCGCCGACGGCCAATTGCTCGGCCTGCTTGCCGTTTCCGACCCGGTCAAGGCCAGCACACCGGAAGCGCTGGCCAGTCTGCGGGCTATCGGCCTGCGGGTCATCATGGCCACCGGTGATGGACTGACCACGGCCAAGGCCGTCGGTGCACGGTTGGGGATTGATGAGGTGCACGGTGAGGTCAAACCGGCAGACAAGCTCGCTCTGGTCGAGCGCCTGCAGAGTGAGGGTCGGGTCGTTGCGATGGCCGGCGACGGCATCAACGATGCGCCGGCGCTGGCCCGTGCCGATGTCGGAGTGGCCATGGGGACCGGTACCGACGTCGCCATGAACAGCGCTCAGGTGACGCTGGTTAAGGGCGATCTGCGCGGCATTGCCCGGGCTCGCCTGCTCTCTGCCATGACGGTTGGCAATATGCGGCAGAACCTCGTTTTTGCCTTCCTGTATAACGCGCTGGGAATCCCTATCGCTGCTGGTGTCCTCTACCCGGTGTTCGGATTGGTCCTCTCGCCAGTCATCGCTGCCGCCGCCATGAGCCTTTCTTCCGTCAGCGTGGTCGGCAACGCGCTGCGTCTGCGGGGCGCCTGAAGCGGCCGGCTGACAAAGATGTAATCGGCGGGTCACCTTGTCGACCGCTTGAGCAGCGCAGACTGAAAGCCATCCAGTGAGGTGATTGCCATTCCAATGGAACGCTCACCTCACCCGAAGCACAAGGAGATACATCATGGCAGCCAAGAGTTCGACAAGCCGAGATCCGGTCTGCGGCATGGATATAACGGTTGCGGATTCACATTATTCGACAACCCATCGCGGTCTCGTTTTTCATTTCTGTTCCGAACAGTGTCGGGAACGCTTTACCGAGAACCCTGCGCTCTACACCGGGCCGCAACGTACGGTCGACATCCGTCCGATAGCGAAAAAGCGTAAGTTGCAGTTCGTTTCCCCGGCGCCCGAAACCCTGCGTAAGGCCAGCGACAAGCTGTTGCAGATGATGGGCGTTACAGCAGCGCGGCCCGGCGATGACGATTTGCTCGTCGAATATGACCTGCGGCAGGCGACACTGGCGCAGATCGAGGCCGTGGCGACCAGCTCTGGATTAATCCTCAAAGGCGGGCTGCATGGTTTGCGCCGCGACTGGTGGCGGTTTACCGAACGCAACGAAATCGAAAACGCCGCCGATGCTGGCAGCGGCGCCTGCTGCAATCGCCCTCCAGCCAAGTTGCACTAAGTAACACGCGCGGAGAAAAAACATGACTGAAAATGCGACCAGAAAGCCCGCTGCACCGTTGCAGCACGTTCATCATCAGCGGCGATTGAACTGGGGATGGTGGATTTTCGCGGCAGCAGCGCTCTTCTACCTGCTGTCAGAGCATCAGGCACACTTTTTTGGCGTTCTGCCCTGGCTGATCCTGTTGGCTTGTCCGCTGATGCACCTGTTCATGCACCATGGACATGGCGAACATGGCCAGCATGCAAAAGACAGCAGCGCAAAGGACGAAAAATGAACCATGGCAATGGCGATTACGGACTGTGGTCCCTGGTGGTGATCAACTCGATCTTCTTTATTGCTTTCGCCGCCAGTTTCTTTAAGCCGAAAACAGGTCAGGACTGGCGGACGCTGGGGATGTTTTCCGCATTCATCGTGGCGTTGTTCACCGAGATGTACGGCTTCCCGTTGACGATTTACCTGCTGTCGGGGTGGTTGACCGAACGTTTCCCCGGCATCGACTGGCTGTCGCACGACGCCGGCCACCTGCCGGAAATGCTGTTCGGCTGGCGCGGCAATCCGCATTTCGGCCCCTTCCACCTGCTGTCCACGGTATTCATCCTCGCTGGCTTCTGGCTCCTGGCCAAGGCTTGGCCGGTTCTCTATCAGGCACAGCGCGAAGGAAAGTTGGCGCACACCGGGCCGTATGCGCGGATCCGCCATCCGCAGTACGCCGCATTCATCCTGGTGATGATCGGCTTCCTCTTCCAGTGGCCGACCTTGATCACCCTTGTGCTTTTCCCGATCTTGGTGACTATCTATATCCGCCTCGCCCGTAAGGAGGAAGGGCTGGCCATCGCGGAGTTCGGCGCGGAATATCGCTCCTATATGTCAAGCGTCCCGGGATGGTGGCCGAAGAAGGGAAAAGGCGCGATGACTTCGTCGGAATAAGCGAGCTTCAATACGCAACTCGTTGATCCGCAGCTTCAGACTCGGATCGTCCTCGATTGCCGGTTGGCGGTTGCGTCAAGTCATACTGAAGAGCGCGATAGTTCCTACGATCGTTTTCGGCAGGCTTGCAAATACCAGTGCTCAAAGGATAAAGCCCCGGGTCCGGGGCCTTCTCGAAGGACAATTACTTCATATCTCGCGGGTGGTTGTGCTTGCTCATATCCTTGGCAGCATTCGGCTTATCGGCTTTGGGGCCTGGCGTCGTTTGCGGCACGCCAGTTTTTTCTTGAACATGGGAATGCGGCTTGGTCGCAGTCTTGTCTGGCTGTGTTTCAGCAGCTTTCGGGGCTGGAGAATTGTCATTGTCGGCAAAGGCAATGCCAGTTGTGGCGACGCCAGCAAAAAGAACGCTGGCAATGAGAAGAGGCAGTTTCATGGTCGTGGCTCCTGAGTTAGACGAAAAGCTTCAAAGTCCGTATCACTTGGACTATTGCAGTTTGGGCTTCGCTGGCCGTCTACACGGTGACTTGCGGATTACATTCTGGTCAGGAATTTCTTGGGCGCAGTGATTCTTCAAGTGGCGCTGCTATTGGATGCCAGTCTTCCGCTGTTCCACCCGAACATATGCGGTGATGTGAGCGACGTCGTCCGGGGTTACACCGTTGACTGGCGCCATATCACCAAACTTCCAGTGATGAGCGCGGACGCCATTGGCCGCTGCCAGCTGGAAAGCAGCATCGGCGTGATGCGACGGTTCATATATCTTGTGCAGCAAAGGTGGCCCCTTATCCGACCCCTTCAGGTCGGCGCCGTGGCACGCCGCGCAGTGCTTGGCAAATAGAAGCTTGCCAGCTGCAGGATTTGGCATCAAACCGGCGCTGGGTTTGGGAACAGCCCAACCTTGTCCATGCGAGAGGCCAACCATTCCGATCGATATCGCAAGAAACATTCCCCACCGACCCATATGCAAACTCATTGCTCCAAACCTCGCTTCAATCGCCACTCCTTGACCAATGCGTAGAGCGCCGGAATTACACCCAACGTTAGCACTGTCGAGGAAATCATGCCGCCGACCATGGGGGCAGCGATACGGCTCATCACCTCGGAACCAGTGCCACTGCTCCACATAATGGGCAGCAGGCCGGCCATGATCGCCACTACCGTCATCATCTTCGGTCGCACCCGTTCGACGGCACCCTCCATGATTGCGTGGTAAAGGTCGGCGGCGCTCGGTACCGCACCCTCCGTTTGTCGCCTTTGCCTGAGTTCTTGCCAGGCCTGGTCGAGATAGATCAGCATGACCACCCCGGTCTCAGCAGCAACCCCGGCCAGCGCGATGAAGCCGACAGCCACGGCGACACTCATGTTGTAGCCCAGCCACCACATCAACCAGACACCGCCCACCAAGGCAAAGGGCACCGAAAGCATGACGATCACCGTTTCCGTCAGGCGGCGGAAATTCAGGTAAAGCAGCACGAAGATAATTGCCAATGTCAGCGGCACGACTACGGCCAGCTTGGCTTTGGCGCGCTCCATATATTCGAACTGGCCGGACCAGGTGGCATAGTAACCCGGCGGGAAACTGACCTTCTCGCTCACGGCTTTTTGCGCATCCTTGACGTAAGAGCCCACATCGCGGTCACGAATATCGACAAACACATAAGCGGCGAGCAGTGCATTTTCGGTCTTGATACCTGGGGGGCCGTTGCGTAATTCCACCTTGGCCAACTGGCCAAGCGGGATCATGCCCATGCTGCTCGGAATGAAGACTTCGCTGGCGATACTTTGCGGGTCTTCACGCAAAGCGCGCGGATAGCGTACCGCAATGTTGTACCGCTCCAGTCCTTCGACGGCGGTGGTTACCGGTGCTCCGCCCAGCGCCGTAGCGACCACTTGCTGGAAATCGCCTACCGTGATGCCGTAGCGGGCCAATTGATCGCGCCGCGGGGTGATGTCCAGGTAATAGCCGCCGGTGACGCGTTCAGCGTATGCGCTGGACGTTCCAGGCACCGTCTTGACGGCCTGTTCGATCTGCCGGGCCAATTTCTCGATTTCGCCCAGATCCTTGCCGAAGACTTTGACGCCGACCGGCGTGCGTATACCGGTCGACAGCATGTCGATGCGTGCCTTGATCGGCATGGTCCACGAATTGGCGACGCCGGGGAACTTGAGCGCCGCATCCATTTCGGCGATCAGCTTGTCCACCGTCATCCCAGGTCGCCACTCCTTCTCCGGTTTGAGGTTGATGACCGTCTCGAACATTTCGATCGGTGCAGGGTCGGTGGCGCTGGCAGCACGGCCGGCCTTGCCATAGACTGATTCGACTTCCGGGAAAGTTTTGATGACCCGGTCGGTGGTCTGCAACAGACGCGCGGCCTCGGTGACCGACATGCCGGGCAGCGAAGCGGGCATGTAGAACAGTGAGCCCTCGTTCAGGGTCGGCATGAATTCGGAGCCGATCTGGCGGGCCGGAATGATTGTCGCCGCCATCGACACCAATGCCAGGGCCAGCGTCAGTATCTTGTGGCGCATGACCCACTGGATAATCGGTCGATAGACCCAGATCAGGAAGCGATTCACCGGGTTTTTCTGCTCCGGCATGATCCGCCCGCGAATGAAGAACATCATCAGCACCGGCACCAACGTCACCGACAACAAGGCTGCACCGGCCATCGAAAAGGTCTTGGTGAAGGCAAGCGGACTAAACAGCCGGCCTTCCTGGCCTTCCAGCGTAAACACCGGCAGGAAGGAAACGGTGATGATCAGCAGCGAGAAGAACAGCGCTGGTCCGACCTCCTTGCAGGCCTTAATCATGGTCGCCCCGCGCTCGGCCTGGGTAGCGTCAGGGGGCAGGTGCTCAAGCCGCTTGTGGGCGTTCTCGATCATCACGATGGCCGCGTCAACCATCGCTCCGATGGCAATGGCGATGCCACCCAGGCTCATGATGTTGCTGCCCATGCCCAGCGAACGCATGGCGATGAAAGCGATCAGGATGCCGATCGGCAAGGTTAGGATGGCGACCAGCGCGCTGCGGACGTGCATCAGGAAAACCACGCAGACGACCGCGACGATCAGGCTTTCCTCAAGCAGGGTGTGCTTGAGGTTGTCGATCGCGCGCTCGATCAGGCCGGATCGGTCATAAACTGGAACGATATTCACACCATCCGGCAGCCCGGATTTCAGTTCCTCAATCTTGGCCTTGACGTTGGCGATGACGTCGAGCGCATTCTGGCCGAAGCGCGCCATGACGATCCCCGAGGCGACTTCGCCTTCGCCGTTCAGCTCGGTAATGCCGCGCCGTCCGGCCGGCACCAGTTCAACTTTCGCCACATCGCGCACCAGCACCGGCGTGCCACCGTCGCTTTTCAGGACCAAGGTTTCGATGTCCTGAATACCTTTCAGGTAACCGAGGCCGCGCACCATGAATTCCTTCTCTGCCATCTCGATCACGCGGCCACCGACATCTCGGTTCGATTCGCGAATGACCTGGGTCAGGCGGGCGAGCGGAATGCCATAAGTGGCTAGGCGGTGCGGGTCGACCGTGACCTGATATTCCTTCACGAAACCACCGACACTGGCCACTTCAGCGACGCCGCCAGCCTTGGTCAGCTGGTAACGGACGTACCAGTCCTGGATGCTGCGCAGATCCGCCAGCGACTGGTTCTTGCCGGTTAGCGCGTACTGAAATACCCAGCCAACGCCGGTCGCATCCGGGCCGAGTTGCGGACTGACACCGGCCGGCAGGTTGCCCTGCGCCGCACTGAGATATTCCAGCACCCGCGAGCGCGCCCAGTAAATGTCGGTGCCATCCTCGAAAATAACGTAAACGTAGGAGGCGCCGAACATCGAGAAGCCGCGCACGACCTTGGCCTTGGGTACGGCCAGCATGGCCGTCGTCAGAGGATAGGTTATCTGGTCTTCGACCACCTTGGGCGCCTGCCCGGCATAGGGTGTATAGACGATGACCTGAACGTCGGAGAGGTCGGGCAGCGCATCGAGCGGTGTCTTCTTGACCGCATAGACGCCGCCGCCGATCAAGGCCAGGGTGGCCAGCACGACAATGAACACATTGCGCGCCGACCATTCGATAAGTTTCCCCAGCATCTCAGTGCGCTCCCTGATGGCTGGTCGTTGTCTTGCCATCCATCTTTTCGAGGCGAGTAATCACGAATTCGCCATTGCCGCGGTCTTCGAAGCTGAAATGCACGGATTGTCCAGGCAGCAGCCCGTTTACGACATTGCCGTCGGCTAGGCCGAATTCCATGGTCATCGCCGGCCACTTCAGGGCGGGAATGGCTTCATGATTCATCGAAATCGTCCTGCTGGCGGCGTCGACCGTATCAATGGTGCCCATCGCCGAATAGCTCTTCACGGCTGCTGCTGCTTTCGGTTCGGAGAAAGTGGACAGTGCTGCCTTGAGGTTGCTTTCGGCATCGATCAGGAAATTCGCGGCGACCACGACTTCGGCACCGGCTTCCAACCCTTCGAGAATCTCGACAGAATCCTGTCCGCGCATGCCGATCTTGACCGGCTGCGGCTGGAACTTGCCTTCGCCGGCGACGCGCAGGACGATCTGACGTTCGCCGGTGTCGATGACCGCCGACTTGGGCACGGTGAGCCGGCTGGTATTGCCGGCGGTCGCCAGTTCGACGTGGGCGAACATGCCAGGACGCAGCAATGCATCCTTGTTCGGGAGTTCGAGGCGCACCGGTGTCGTCCGCGTTGCGGTATTCAGGGTTGGATAGAGGTAACTGATTTTGGCGGCGAAATGACGACCCGGAAAGGCGTCGATATCGACCATCGCCGACTCGCCGACCTTGACCCGTTTGAGATCCTGTTCATAGACATCGGCAATAACCCATACGGTCGACAGGTCGGCGATGCGGTAAATTGTCGTGCCTGGCGCGAAGCGCATGCCTTCGACGGCCTTCTTTTCCAGGACAATTCCCGATACCGGCGACGCAAAGGTGATCCGACTTCCGGGTTTGTGGTCTTTACCCCCCACCTGCCAGTTGGCCAGGCGCTCGCGCGCCGCCTCGGCCAGGCGTTGCGCGGCTTCGCGGGCCGACGGGTCGGCGCCCGGGCTATCGAGCTTTAAGGACTGCGCAATGGCCAGTTCCTTCTGTGCCGAGACCAGTTCCGGGCTATATACCGAGAACAAGGGTTGGCCTCGCTTGACCGGATCGCCACTGGCATTGACCAACAGTCGCTCGATCCATCCCTCGAAGCGGGGCGCTACGTCGTAAGTTTGCCGTTCGTCCACTTCGACCCTGCCGACTGCACGGACACCGCCATCGAGTACTTGCATTTCGGCCTTGGCAGTCTTGACGCCCAGAGTCTGCAAACGAGCCGGGCTGACCTTGACGGCCCCCTCGCCATCCGGTTCGTCGCCTTCGTAGACTGGGATATAGTCCATCCCCATCGAGTCTTTCTTCGGCGTCGGCGAGGTATCGGGCAAGCCCATCGGATTGCGGTAATAGAGCACCTTGCGTTCGGCCTTGCCTTCGCCGGCCACCAATGCTTGGGTTGGGGTGGCGGCAACACTCGTATCGCCGTGCTGACCGGTTCGGTAACCGGCATAGGCGGCAATAACCGCAACGGCGACCAAGGATAAAGCGAGGGACGACTTCTTCACAGCGGAGCTCCTACCAATTGTTCTAGTTCGGCTTGACGGATACTGGCGTCAACCTCTGCGTCGAGCAGTGCCAGTCGGGTGCGCAGAATCTGCCGTTCCGCCTCGATCAGAGTATTGAAATTAACCCGGCCGCTTTCGTAGCCGGCCTGCGCCGCGTCCAGCGTCGCGCGGGCTTGCGGCAACAGCGTGTCGCGCAACAGGCGTGCCTTGTCGCTGCTGGCATTGAGGCCAGCCAGCGTTTCACCAAGGCGCCCGTTGAGCCGCGCCTCGGCAGCGGCCACGCGTTCACGGGCGGCGTCCAGCCGGTACTCGGCTTCACGTTCCTGGGCACGACGGGAAGATTGTTGCAGGGGGATATTGACCTCCAGCATCAGGTCCCAGGTGTCAGGACCGATCATCGCCGAGCGCGGACGGTTGTTGGTCAGGGCGACACCGAAATCGGGATAGCGATTCAAATAGGTGAGATCCTTGCCCTTCTCGGCGGCATCGACGCCCAGTCGCTCCCGGCTCAAATCAGGTGAAATCTCCTTGGCACGGGCAAATACCTGCGCCAGTTTTTGGGTAGCCGGGATTGTCGCGAGACGTACTGGTTCGGCCAAAGGGGCATCGGCGTCCCGGGGCAATAAGGCATTCAGCTTCGCGGCAGCATCCCGGCGGCGCCGTTCGCTTTCGACCAGATCAACCTTGAGACTGGTGCTCTCGCTCTGGGCACGGACGGCGTCCTGTTGCGGCACGAGCCCCACGCTATAGCGCTGAACAACCAAACGCTCAAGCGCGCCGACGAGTTGCAGGGTTTCGTTGAGAATTCGCGTCTGGCCTACTGCCTGGAAATACCGGGCATAGGCAGTCTTGATTTTCCCTTCCAGGTCGAGGCGGGCCGTATCGTGGCTTGTATCCGCCTGGCCGGCCAATGCTTCCGCGACATCGCCCCGCAAGCCGCGTTTGCCGGGAAATGGAAACCCCTGAATGACCCGGTAGCGGGTGGTCCCCACCTCGCCCGGTACCAGTGACGCTGATTTACCCGGTGTCATGGCATTGGTGAAATCCATCAATTCCACCTGGAACTTCGGATCGGGCAAGGCCGATGCGGATTCGATCCGTTCACGCAACGCCTGGGCATCGAGGCGGCGAACCCGCAGATCCGGATTGTGCTCTCGGGCGTAGGCCAACAATTCGTCGACCGTTTTTCCCGGTACTTCTTCTGCCGCAATGCCGGGCTGTATCCAGAGCACCAGCGACACGGCAACGGCGGCAAGGCGCCAAGGTTTCTTTCCTGAGCGAAGCAGGCGAGCATCCATCACTGCGGTCTCCAGCACTGTTTACTTGGCGTTTTCCAACGAAGATACGGTCAGCGTACCGCCCATGTCCATGGCGACAAAGCGAATCTTGTCGCCGGGCTTGACCTGGTCGAGCATCGCCTTGTCCTTGACGGCAAAGGCCATCGTCATGCCAGGCATATTGAGATTTTCGAGCGGACCGTGCGCGATAGTGATCTTGCCGGCAGCCTTGTCTACTTTCTTCACGGTGCCTTCCGACATCTTGGCCATGGGCTGGCCGGCATCATGCGACATGCCTGCACCATGCTTCATGTCCATGTGTCCGGATTCGGCGATCGCCGGGGTGTTGGTGATCGCAAGGAAGGCCAGCGTGGCGACGGTGATTGCAGTTTTCATGAGAGCTCCTTTGGGTGGTTGAATTTAGGTGTTACGAAATAAAGTGAATATTCAGGCGACTGATACTTGGTTGGCGGACCTGGCCTAGAACCAGAAACGCAATCCAGCTACCCAACGGGTTTCTCCGGCACGCTCGCCTGCATCACGTGCCATGTCGGCCGTTTGACCGAATTTCTCTACCCGCTCGACCCCAATGTAGGGTGCAATCTGGCGTGAGAATTCGTAACGCAAGCGCAAACCCAACGCGCCGTCAGACAAGCCGCTGCCGATATTCCGTACCACGTCGCGCTTACCATAGAAATTGAACTCTGCGCGCGGCTGCAGGATAAGGCGCTGCGTGAGTAGCAACTCATATTCTGTGGCGACACGCAAGGCACTACGGCCGTTCTCGCCAAGATAGGCGGTGGCGTCCACTTCAAACCAGTACGGTGCCAGCCCCTGTATACCAAAAGCCAGCCAGGAACGATTGGGGCCGACACCGCTATCGTGGCGTACCCCCAATTGCGCATCCCAGTAATTGGCGACGGCATGGCCCCACAGCAGTTCGCTGCGTGCTTCCTGAAGTTTGCCCTTGGTGTAATCCCCTTCAGCCTTGATCACCAGTCGATCATAGTCACGGCCAAACCATGCCTGCAGATCGTAGGCGGTCGAATTGGCGCCATCATTGGTTTTAATGTGCTCCAGACGGTCAACCAGCAGGCTGCCAAAATTGTGTTCATCGGCCAGTCGCAGTTGGCGCGGCCCGGACTGCGCATATTCGCCGCTTTCTAGTGTATTGCCATCCGCGTAGGCATGCGGATCACGTGCATCTGCCGGGGCTGATCCGCCTTGCTGGTTCATCTCGCCATGATCCATGGCAGCCATTGTTTGCCCCGATTGGGCCCAGACAGGCTGAAAACCGGCAATCGCAACGAGAGCGATCAGCGTTTTGCAAATCTTCACTCCCTTATGACCGAATCCACTCATGACACCACCACCTCTCGGAACATGCCGGCATGCATGTGGAACATCAGATGGCAGTGCCAGGCCCAGCGTCCAAGCGCATCGGCATTCACAAGAAAACTGATGCGCTGGGCCGGTTGCACTGGGATGGTATGGCGACGTGCCTGGAATTCTCCCTCGACTGTTTCCAGCTCACTCCACAGACCGTGCATATGCATCGGGTGCGTCATCATGGTGTCGTTCTGCAGAATGACCCGCACCCGTTCGCCATGTTTGAAATGCACCGGCGTGCTGCTGCCGAATTCAAGGCCGTCAAAGGACCATGTGTAGCGCTCCATGTTGCCGGTCAGGTGCAGTTCAAGCTCGCGCTCGGGGCCGCGCGGGTCGAGCGGCCCGCCGATCGTGGACAGGTCGGCCAGCGTCAATACCTTGCGGCCATTGTTGCGCAGGCCGATCCCAGGATCATCGAGGCTGGTCCGTGGCATGTCGACGCGCATATCGGTGCTTGGGCCATACTCTGTGTTGGCGTGGCGGACTTTAGTGGATGGTTTGGCCAGCGGATTGTCTTTCATCGTGTGCTGGCTATGATCCATCGACATCGCACCATGCGCCATCTTGTCCATGTCATGCGCCATCGGCATGGCGCCGTGATCCATGCCCGACATGTCATGGTTCATCGAAGCATGATCCATTCCCGGCATTCCCGGCATTGCCCCATGGTTCATGCCCGCCATGCTGCCCATCATGTCGGCCATGGTGAGCCATTCGATCTTGTCGAGGGCTGGCACCGACGCTTCCAGTCCGGCATGCACAGCCAGCGTGCCGCGGGCATAGCCACTGCGATCCATCGACTGGGCAAAGATCGTATGCGCCTCATCTTTCGGTTCGACCAGCACATCGTAGGTTTCACCCGGGCCGAAGCGGAATTCGTCGACCGTGACCGGTTCGACATTGACGCCATCCGACTGGACGACGGTCATCGTCAGACCGGGGATACGCACGTCGTAGAAACTGTTGGCTGCACTATTGATGAACCGCAGGCGAATCCGCTCGCCGGGACGGAAAATCCCCGTCCAGTTGCCGGCCGGTGTCGTGCCATTCATCAGATAGGTATAGGTAGCGGCCGACAGATCGGCGAGATCGGTTGGGTTCATCCGCATTTCATTCCACATCTTGCGTTTGTCCAGCGCTGCAGCAGTGCCACCATTCGAGACGTCACGGAAAAAATCGCCGACCGTCGGTTTGCTGTAGTTGTAATAGTCGCTCTGGACTTTGAGCTTGGCGAACACCCGCTCCGGATTTTCGTCGGTCCAGTCAGACAACTGGACGACGTAATCACGGTCAGCCCGGATCGTTTCGCCATCTCGCGGTTCGACGATGATCGCTCCGTACATTCCTGTCTGCTCCTGATGGCCGGAATGCGAGTGATACCAGTAAGTACCGCTTTGCTGGAGGCGGAAGCGATAGGTAAAAGTTTCACCAGGCGCAATCCCGGCATAGCTAATGCCGGGAACTCCGTCCATCTGGAAGGGCAGGAGGATGCCGTGCCAATGAATCGATGTAGCCACTGGCAGACGATTGGTGACCCGAATGGTGACCATCTCGCCTTCACGCAAGCGCAGGGTTGGCGCTGGCAGTGAGCCGTTGATCGTCGTCGCCAGTCGCATCTTCCCGGTAAAATTTACCGGGGTTTCAGCGACTGTTAGTTGAATTTCGGTTCCCGATAGCACCGGCGCACTGCCCGTCGGCGTCAGGCCAAGCGGGGTGACCGCTGCCCGCACCCAAGGTGAGATGGCGGCCAGTACGCCGCCACCGATCAGACCCTGCACGAACCGGCGACGTGGCGTGAAAATGCTTGCCGGATTGTTCCTCTGAAGAAGAAGTTTCATTTTGCTTTCAGTTAATGCTTGGCGTAGACGCTAGTACTGCCGTCCTGCCTGACCAGCAGGGTTTCGTACGGCACTGGGTGGGCGGTTTCCATTCCCGGAGAGCCCGGCGGCATGGATGGCACGGCCAGTCCGAGCGCCTTCGGTTTCTCTTTGATCAGCCGTTGAATGTCGGCCGCCGGCACATGGCCTTCGACGACATAGCCGGCGACCTTGGCCGTATGGCACGAGCCGAGGCGCTCGGGCATCCCCAGACGCTGGCGTGCCCCGGGTACGTCATTGACCTCATGAGTATGCACCTCGAACCCGGCGGCCTTGAGATGATCGACCCACTTGCCGCAGCAACCGCAGTAAGGACTCTTATAAACTTCCACCACTTCGGTAGCCGATGCCGGCAGGGCAATGCCTATACCAAGGGTCAATGCAGTCAGAAAAACAGCGATGGGCTTCGTCATGAAAGTGCTCCTTAGGCGATCAAGTGCGGTCAGTATGGGATTATGTGACCAACAAAAAGCTGACCACGAAATTACATTTCTGTAATCTTTGGTCGCCTAATGCTTGTGCGTGCCGTGTTCATGGGCATGCTCATGGTCATCATCACTGGGCGCCGCGGTTGACGAACCGAAGGGTTGTGGCGATGCATGGTCGTCATGGCCGACGGCATGGTTGTCCACTCCGTCATGGGCGTGACCGTCACTGGCAGCAACCAGTTGGTCGTAGTCGGCCTTTGCTAGCACCGGCAGTTTTTGCACGAACGCGGCCAAATCCCAGATCGCTTCGTCGTCCATGCCGCCTTTCGACCAAGCCGGCATGCCTGAAGCTTTGATTCCATGCTTGATGATCCAGAAATCGCGTGCCGGATTCCTGGAGGTCTCCAACCTTTGAACCTCAGTGGCGAGTTTAGGCGGCCTTGGATACAAGCCCTTGCGGATTTCCGAGTCTGGCATTTCGGGCGCCAAGTGACAATTGATACACATGGCATGGTAATTTCCGGCCCCGCGCCGGACCCGTTCCGGGTTGCCGAAATCCTCGGGCACCTTGAGGTCGTCGGCATGGCGGGCAATCGATCGTTCCCGGCCAAATTCCAGAATCTTGTAGATGATCGGGCTATGCGGCACATCCGCGCCTATCTCGATAAGGCCGGAAGCGGCCACGATGGTGGCCGTGCTCGCGCCAAGAACGATTGTCGTCAAAGCGCCGATGAGTATTTTGTTCATGTATTTTCTCCGTGGGGATGTTGGAGTCTGATTGCTCCCATGGTTGCCATGGTGCTTTTGGTAAACCGACAGTGGAATGACTTGCGGATTACATTTCAGTAATCTAGGCAGATGCGCTCAAAAATCGATGGAGAATTCTCTATGGACGACCAACAACTGGTGGAAAGCGCAATGAAAATACTGGTAGTCGAAGACGAGCCAAAAACCGGAACCTATTTGAAACAGGGCCTTGTTGAGGCGGGTTTTGTGGTTGATCTGGTAGCCAACGGGCTTGATGGATTACATTTGGCGCTGACGGAAGTGCACGATCTGGCCATTCTCGATGTCATGCTGCCGGGCATTGACGGTTGGCAGGTGCTGCAAGGCATTCGACGGGCCGGCAAGGAAATGCCTGTCTTGTTCCTGACTGCCCGCGACCAAGTGGAAGATCGGGTCAAGGGACTGGAACTTGGCGCGGACGATTACCTGGTCAAGCCTTTCGCCTTTTCGGAATTGCTGGCCAGGGTGAGAAGCTTGTCACGTCGTGGCGGGAAGGCAAAGGAATCGGAGTATCTACGCGCGGCAGACCTCGAGCTCGACCTGATGCGACGCCGGGTGAGTCGATCGGGCAAGCGGATCGACCTGACCGCCAAGGAATTCGCCTTGCTAGAATTGCTGCTTCGGCGGCAAGGCGAGGTATTACCGCGGTCATTAATTGCATCCCAGGTTTGGGATATGAATTTCGATAGCGACACCAATGTGATCGAAGTCGCCATCAAGCGTCTGCGGAGCAAGGTTGACGAGGCCTTCGAGCCCAAGCTGATCCGTACTGTGCGCGGCATGGGCTACGTGCTGGAGGTCACCGATTGAACGTAAGCTGGAGTCGGTCACTGACGCTACGCCTGACCTTGCTGTTCGCCCTTGCGGCGGCGCTCGTCCTTTTTCTGCTGGGATTGCTCATTGGAAATTTGGTGGAACACCACTTTGTACAGCAGGACATGGAAGCGCTGTCCGGGAAAATGGAGCTGACCCAGCATATTCTTAAGAGAAATTCCAAAACACAAGGCAACAAAGAACTCGGAAGGCAACTCGATGACGCCTTGACCGGCCATCACGGCTTGGTGGTTGCAGTTTTTGGGCCATCCGTACAACCCTTGTATAGCAACGAAAATCTGGTTTTCCCCTCGGCGCTGCTCAATGCGCCAAGCGCCAATGGCGCCGAGCGCCCAATTAAATGGACTGCTGCCGATGGACTTCCATGGCGCGGCATTTCCGCTACCGTGACGGCCGGAATCGATGGGAATACTCCATACACCATAGCCATCGCGACCGAAATATCCCATCACGAACACTTTATGTCGGGATTTCGCGGAACCTTGTGGGTATTCATTACCCTGGCCACGCTGGCGATCGGACTACTGGGATGGGTCGTTGTCCGCCGTGGCCTCGCACCTCTGCACTCGATCAAACGTCAGGCAGCCGAAATTACTGCCAATCGCCTGCATACCCGCTTGCCGGCAGAAGCGATTCCGCTTGAACTGGCCGCCCTGACCGATACCTTGAACGACATGCTGTCGCGGCTTGAGGAATCGTTCCGGCGCCTGTCGGATTTCTCGTCAGACCTGGCGCACGAATTGCGGACTCCAGTCAGCAACATCCTCACCCAAACTCAAGTCACGCTATCGCGAGCGCGTTCCGCCGACGAGTACCGAGATATCCTCGTGTCCAACGCAGAGGAGTTCGAGCGCTTATCCCGAATGATTGCTGACATGCTTTTTCTGGCCAAGGCGGAAAACAAGCAGATCATCCCGAATCAGGAACAGATTGAACTGGCCGAAGAGGTGGCAAGTTTGTTGGAGTTCTACGGCATGCTCGCTGAGGAAAAGGACGTTAAAGTGACGCTCCTCGGCAAGGGAGTGGTCACCGGCGATCGCCTTATGCTGCGCCGGGCTATTAGCAATCTCTTGTCCAATGCATTGCGCTATACCCCAAACGGCGGTGCTGTCACGCTCCAGATAAACGGGCACCCATCAACGGTTACGCTGACCGTAAAAAATACCGGTGCAAGCATCCCTGCTGAGCACCTGCCTCGTTTGTTCGATCGCTTCTACCGTGCAGATAGTTCGCGCCTGCGGACAACCGAGGGCTCCGGTTTGGGACTGGCAATTACGCGATCCATTTTGATTGCCCATGGCGGCGACGTCCGCGTCGATTCAGCCGACGGTACGACGCAATTCACTCTATCTTTGCCTATTAGTGGCTGATTAAAGAGATCAGCGATGAAGCCGGTTGATCGGTACCTTGATGCATCCGAATGCGCTAACACCCGGCGCAGCTATGCCTCGGCCATTCGTCATTTCGAGGTCGAGTGGCGCGGCCTCCTGCCGGCGACGATCGATTCGATCGCCCGGTATCTGGCTGAGCACGCCGAATCCTTGTCCCTGAATACCCTCAAGCACCGCTTGGCCGCGTTGTCGCGCTGGCACCAGGAACACGGCTTTCCCGACCCGACAAAGGCCGCCAAAATCCGCCAGGTTCTCAAAGGCATCCGAGCGCTGCATCCTGCCCAGGAGAAGCGCGCCAAGCCGTTGGAACTGGAAATCCTAGAGCAGACCAGCGACTGGCTGGTGCAGGCGATGGCCGCCGCCGTTGTCCGGGGCGATGCCGGCAGCGCGCTGCGACATACTCGTGACCGAGCCTTGGTGTTGCTGGGGTTCTGGCGGGGATTCCGATCCGACGAATTGGCCAACCTCTGTATCGAGTTCATCGAAATAAAACCTGGCGAGGGCATGACCTGCTATCTCCCGCGGAGCAAAGGTGATCGCCAACTGGAGGGGCGAAGGTTTTCCTGCCCGGCTCTGTCCCGGCTGTGCCCCGTTGAGGCAGTCGAGGATTGGCTGGCCTTGTCCAAACTCAAGGACGGCCCGCTCTTTCGCAAAATTGACCGTTGGGGTCATCTCTCAGCGAGCGGGCTTCTCCCCGGAAGCATCATTCCCATGCTGCGCCAGTTCCTGGCGCAGGCCGGGATCGCCGATGCCGACGCGTTCAGCAGCCACTCCCTGCGGCGGGGATTTGCCCAGTGGGCAGGTTCGAGCGGGTGGGATATCCGGGAGTTGATGACCTACGTCGGCTGGCGCGACATTAAAGCCGCAATGCGCTACCTGGATGGCGTCGACGTCGGTCTCAAGGCACGTTTTGAGCAGGGCTTGGATCGTGCATTGCCGGAAGTGGCGACTCCGGCACCACAACTGCCAAGTGTTCCCGAGGTAGCCCGGACAAATATCGAAGTCTCGATCCAGCTATCGTCGTTCAACGGCAGCCGCCGGGGAGCCGCCAATGCCTTGCGCGACATGCTGGGTAGCTGCCTCGCCCGTTTCCAAGCGCAACCTGTCGGCAGCGATGGTCATCTGTATCGAATTTCCGTTCCCACGCCCTCGACCGACATTCTGGACGATCATCTTTACGCTTTGCTTGACGAACTCCATCGGATTGCCGATGCGCGCGAATGTTTCCTGGAAGCAGTTTGCCGCGATCCGGCGAGTGGCAAGCACTGGGATTGATTCGGCATGACCCAGCTTCACGAGACCGCGTATCCCCGTCTGAAGGCAGACCCATCGGTGCAGGATCTCGAAGAGGTCTATACCCTAAAGCCGGATGAAATCGCCTTTATCGACCAGACCGTCAAACGGCCGACGGCTCGTACCGCAGCCTTTCTCTACCTGAAGCTATTTCAGCGCCTCGGCTACTTCATCCGTCTCAAGGACGTACCAACCCTCATCCGGCAGCACATCGTTGCCCAAACAGGATTCACCCGACCACCGCGACTGGACGAGTTGCTGCACTTCGATCGATCCACCGGACGCGATCGGATGATCGAATCGCTGCGCCGCTTCCTGAATGTCCGCCCGCTAAATCAGGAGGGCCGGGCCTGGCTACAGCACATTGCCGAAACGGCCGCCGACAACCGTCACGTCGTGGCCGACATCATCAACGTGATGCTGGAGGAACTGGTCCATCATCGCTATGAATTGCCAGGCTTCACGGTTTTGGATCGATTGGCCATCCAGGCCCGCGAAAAGATTCACGAGGTGCATTTCGCGGGTATCGCCAACCAACTCGATAGCAAGGTCAAAGAACGGATCGACAGCCTGTTCAAGGTCAGCAAGGATGAATCCAGCACAACCTGGAACATGCTCAAGCGGGAACCGAAGAAACCGACTAACAAGGAAACACGCTCCTATCTCCAGCACATCCGGCGCTTGCAATTACTGGTTGAACAATTGCCCCAACCGGACATTCCTGTCCCCAAACTCAAACAATATCGCTACATCGCCCGCTCCCTGAATGCCAGCGAGATGGCGGAACTGAAACCGCAGAAGCGTTATGCGCTGGCGGTCATTTATATCCGCTCGCAATTTGCGCAGACCCTCGACGATGCGGCCGACCTGTTCGTCCGCATGCTCCAGAATCTGGACAATCAGGCACGCAACAAGTTGGGGGAGTACCAGCAGGAACATCTCCAGCGGACGGATCGCCTGATCGGGCAATTGAAGGAGGTATTACTGGCTTATCAGATCAACGGCACCGACCATCAGCGAGTGGAAGCCATCGGCTCCAGCCTGATCGCCGACGTCGATGACTTGGTGGCCATCTGCGACGAACACATGGCCTATGCCGGCCGCAATCATCTGCCGTTCCTCGTTCAATCCTACAAGGCAGTGCGCGCCCAACTGCTCAACTGTATCGAAATCATCAACCCGCAGAGCAGCAGCGAGGACGATACCTTGATCCGGATGATGAAGGCGTTGCAGGGACTACGCAGCACGCGGCACGAGGTCGTGCCGATTTCCCTGGTCGAACTGGATGCAGAAGGAGATCTCCAATGGCTGTCTGCTGCTTGGCGCAAGCTGGTTGTGACGGAACGCGCCGATGGGCGAATCGCCACGATCAATCGCCGCTACTTTGAACTGGCAGTCTTGTACGCCATTCGCGATGAGTTAAAGTCAGGCGACCTCTTCATCCCGCATGGCGAACGCTACGACGATTATCGCGAACAGTTGGTTGACGATGAAACCCTAAATCGCGAACTGACCGAATATGGCCAAGTGACGGGAGTCGAAACAGACCCCAGGGCCTTCACCCAAGCATTGAAGTCTACCCTGCTGGAAACTGCTGAAGCGGTCGATGCGGCTTTCCCGGAAAATGCCTACGCGGAGATTGTCGATGGCCGGCTGATCCTGAAAAAACCACCGACCAGCGAACTTCCCCCCGGGATCCGCCAGATCGATCATCTGATCACGGAGTACATGGAGAACGTCAGCATTGTCGACGTGCTGATCGATACTGAACGCTGGCTGCAACTGCACAAGCTGTTCCGACCCTTGATGGGAACCGAAAGCCGAATCGAAGAATTACGCCCAAGGGTGATCAGCACCTTGTTTTGTTACGGCTGCAATCTGGGTCCCACCCAGACGGCACGTTCGATTCGCGGAATGAGCCGCAAGCAAGTCGCTTGGCTCAACATCAAGTACGTCACAGAAGAAGCGCTGGAAAAAGCCATCGTCAAGGTCATCAATGCCTATAACAAGTTCGAATTGCCCAGCTACTGGGGGTCAGGAAAACACGCCTCGGCCGATGGCACGAAATGGAACCTCTACGAGCAGAACCTGATTTCCGAGCACCACATCCGTTACGGTGGCTATGGCGGCATTGGCTATTACCATGTCTCGGACAAGTTCATCGCCTTGTTCAGCCACTTCATTTCCTGTGGCACCTACGAGGGAACCCATATCCTTGATGGGCTGATGACCAACACCTCGGATATCCGGCCGGATACCATCCACGGCGACACACAGGCCCAGAGCTACACGGTCTTTGCCTTGTCGCATCTACTGGGAATCAAGCTGATGCCCCGTATCCGGGGTATCAAGGATCTGGTATTCCATCGTCCGGAAAGCGACAAGAAGTTTGCGCACATCGACCGTCTATTCTCTGACGACATCAACTGGCAAATGATCGAAACCCATTTGCCAGACATGCTACGTGTGGCTGTCTCCATCAAGCTGGGCAAAATCTCGGCATCGGCCATCCTGCGCCGACTGGGTACCTACAGCCGCAAAAACAAACTGTATTTCGCCTTCAAGGAACTGGGCAAGGTGGTTCGAACCATGTTCTTGCTGAAATACGTGGGCGATGTTGAACTGCGCGGGCTAATACATGCGGAAACCAACAAATCCGAACAGTTCAATGGTTTCGCGAAGAAGTTGTTCTTCGGCGGAGAAGGGGAGATCGCCGAGAACCTGCGTCATGAGCAACGCAAGGTCATCAAGTACAACCATCTCGTCGCCAATATGGTCATCCTGCACAACGTGGTGGGGATGAGCCGGGTGTTGAAGCAACTCCAGGCCGAGGGGGTGCTGATCAACCAAGAAGTCCTGGCTGGCTTGGCGCCATACCGTATGGAACACATCAATCGCTTTGGTGATTATGTGCTGGATTTCCGGCGAAAGGTTGAGGTGTTAGCGGATGGTTTTCGGATTCTCGAAGCTGAATCAGCGGCTTAGAGAAAAAATGGGGGATTTTTCATGATTCCCGGCCGACCCTCT
>ERZ761609.958-NODE-958-length-28768-cov-8.952530_pt1 | contig 28768 bp, 23 predicted proteins | sample MGYA00511163_ERZ761609 | MGnify/ENA primary metagenome ERZ761609 (study PRJEB28899, sample SAMN02445070) | bioreactor sludge metagenome | biome: EBPR sludge | place: Australia: Brisbane, Thorneside Wastewater Treatment Plant | collected 2011-12-16 ... | reverse complement strand
GTCGCCGCCAGCCGGATCGACAATTCCTTGCGCTGAGCCTGAATGGCCGCCTGATCGGCTTCGCCCAGTTCCAGCCCTTCCCTGGCCGCCGCCAGCCGCGCCAACGCCGCCTTGGCATCATTGGTCAGCTGGTCAAACTGCGCCTGGGTGGAAAAACCCGACTGCCGCAGCTGCGTGACCCTCTGCAACGCCTGCTCGGCCTGCGTCTGGGCTGCTTCGGCCTGCACAATCTGGCTGCGGGCCTGACTGATCGCCGCCTCCGCCTTGGCCAGAAGCGCGCCATTCTGCAGCAGCAAAGCCTCCAGCGTATCGCGCCTCAGGCGGACGAGAACCTGCCCGGCGGCAACCCGATCACCCTCTTCGGCAAGAATCTGCAAAATCTGCAACCCGTCGATTTCCGGCGCAACCAGCACTTCCTCGCGCGCCACCAGCGTCCCGGTGAGGGCCAGCGTCTCCACCAGAGGCCCGCGCTTTGCCAGACTCACCGTCACACGGGGACCGGCCGGCGCCGCAGTTTGCGACGCCGTCGCATCCTTGGCTGCGGCCATGCCGATTCCATTGCCCAAATGCCCTGCCAGCAGCGCCGCCAGCAGCCATCCCCATCGCCTGGTCATCATGCGGCCCCCGCGACAGAACGCACCCGCGGGCGCCGCGGCGGCATCGCCGCCGGCCGTGGCGCAGCCGTCTCCGGTTCGTCCAGCAGGGCGCGGATCGACGCCATCAGCATCGGCACCAGCGCCTGCCCGTCAAATGCCGGATCCATGGCCCGCCGGATGAACAGGGCATCGCCCAGCATCGCCATCATCATCGCCAGCCGTTCTGCCGGCAGTCCGCCGGACAGGCGTCCTTCGGCGCGCGCCCGCTCGATCAGTCCCGCCAACATCGAACGCAGCTGGCGGTCGCAACCGGCCAGCGACTGCGCCACGCGCTGGTTGCGATGGGCTTCGGCGACGATTTCGACGAACAGGCTCGCCTTGTGCGCCGGCCGGTCAAGCACGCAGCTTTGCAGCGCCGCCTCCAGCGCGGCGAAGAAATCCTCCGCCTCGCCGATCCTTGCCAGCGCCTCGCCGATCTCGTCGCGATCGCGGGCCACCAGCCCCTCGATCAGCGCCTCCTTCGAATCAAAATAGACATAGACCGCCCCGGCGCTGATGCCGGCCTCGCGGCAGATGTCCTGCATGGTGGTGCGGTGAAATCCCGAACGGGCGAAGCAGACCTCCGCCGATCTGAGAATATTGGCCTGCCTCTCGGCATGCCTGAGCGAGGTAATTCGTGGCATGGATCTCAAAACGAATGAACGTTCGTTTTTTATGTAGGTATCGACAGGCAACCTGTCAATCCGTCATGGGCAAGCCGGTTACGAACCCGTCAACCCCGTCCCTGCACTGCGGCAGACTGTTAACCAAGGCACGAAATCCCTGACCCTGCGTCATCCGTTCAGCCATTGGACAGGGGGTTTGGCTAAAACTTGAATGAATGCTGCAACGCGGCAAGGACGTTCGTTTGCTAATCACCCTGGCACGGTTCAGTCATCCATTCACGGAAGCTTCCCACGTGTCCTCCGCATTGTCGTCGCCACCCAAGGTGGCCCACCTGCGCCCGTTTGTCCTGTCACTGGCGGCTTCCTCGGCGCTGGCACTGGTGCTGTCCACCGTGATGAATGGCCCCGGCCATGCGATGAGCGCTCTGGCCATCGGCGCCGCTGCGCCTCTCTGCTGGCTGCCGCTGTTCGGACGCCGCTCGGCATCCGAAGCCGCCCCTGCTCCGGCGCCAGGGATTGCCGAGCCGGTTCACATGGACGAGGTGACCGGCCTGATGACCCGCAGCAGCTTTGCCGAAAAGGCGAAGGAGGCTTTTACCGAAGCGCGAGAGACCGGACGGCTCATCTCTGCCGTTCTCATTCAGGTCGAGGGGTTGGAAGCGATCAACGAAACCTGGGGAACCCCGGCCGGTGATGCCGTCCTCGCCCATGTCGGCAAGCTGATCGGCATCAACATCCAGTCACAGGGCGATCTCGCCGCCCGCTACGCCGGCGCCTCGTTTGCGCTTCTGCTGCCGGAAGCCGATCACGACTGGACGACAGCCTTCTGCGAGCGGCTCAGCGGCTGCCTTGCCAATCGCCCGGTCGGCTTTGGTGATACGCTCATTCCGGTCTCGGCGCGCTTTGGCATTGCGGCGATCGACAGGGCCGACTGCGAAGTCGACACGCTGATCCGCCGGGCCCGCCGACAGATGGGCGAAGTCTCCTGTCCGGTTGACGCCGCCCCTGTTCAGCTGGACCGGCTCGCAGCCTAAAGCATTTTCGAGCGAAGTGGAGTCCGGTTCGCGTTAAGAAAATGCGAGAAAACAGAAAGATAGGACATTCTTACGTGAATTGGAATTCGCTGGAGGCGCTCTAAACCGCCGACCGCGTCTGCAATCTCCGGGCCCGTTCGAGCAGGGCGTCCAGAGCACGGTCGAGCGCATCGCGCTCATCGGCGGCAAGATCCTTCAGCAACAGCCGCTGCTGTTCCAGCACCAGCGGCACAATCGTCTCGAACAGGGCCCGCCCCTGCTGGGTCAGCACCAATAGCTTGGTGCGCCTGTCCGCCCGCCCGGCGCTGCGCGCGATGAGACCCCGCTCGTCCAGCGCAGCGATGGCCCGGCTGACCTGCATCTTGTCCAGCGTCGAATACTCGGCAACTTCGGTCTGGGTCGCATGCGACAGGCTGTCCAGCGCCGCCAGCACGCGCCATTCGTTGCGGGTAAGCTGGAACCGGTCCGAATAGACCTCGCCCATCAGCCGCGACACGGCCTCGGCCAGAACCGCCAGCCGATAGGGAATGAAAGCCCTGAGATCGAGCAGACCAGCGCTTGCCTCTCCCCCGCCTTTGCTCCGCATCATGCCGCCTCCCGACCAATCACTAACATCCGTTACCAATGAATGGCAACCCATGCCCAAGAAAACGGGCTGTGGAACGGGCAGGCTGATGCAAAAACGGTCTTGACCGATTTGGTAACATTAGTTACTAAATGCGGATCATATCAGGGAGGGTCGTATGAAGGTCGAACGGTTCCACCACGTCGCGTTCCGCTGCAAGGACGCTAAAGAGACGGCGGATTTCTACAATCGGGTTCTGAACATGGAACTGCTCGGCGCCATCGCCGAGGACAAGGTGCCCTCCACCAAGGCGCCGGATCCCTACATGCATATTTTCCTTGATGCCGGCTCCGGCAACATCCTGGCGTTCTTTGAACTGCCCAATTCCCCGCCGATGGGCCGCGACGAGAACACCCCGATCTGGACCCAGCACATCGCTTTCGAGGTCAAGGACATGGCCGCGCTCAACGAGGCCAAGCAGCGCGCCGAGGCCGAGGGCATCGAGGTGATCGGCCCGACCGACCACAACATCTTCCAGTCGATCTATTTCTTCGATCCGTCCGGCCACCGGCTGGAAGTGGCCTGCTGGTCGACGACGCCCGACAAGCTAAAGCGCATGAAGGACAATTCCCCGGCGATGCTGGAGGAATGGTCACGCACCCGCAAGCCGCCCAAGCACAATGCCTGGCTGCACGAGAAGGAATTCTCCAAGAGCTGAGCCCCCGCTCCTCACCGGCCGGATTGAGGCATAAAACCAAGTCGCAAGGCGAGGAACTCGCCGCGACTTGGTTCGTTTCAAAAATTTCTCACTTTTATCAACGAGATGAGAAATTTTTGAGTTGCACCAAAAGCCACTTTCAATGACTTTTGGCATAAGCCGCGCCTCAATCCGGTCGTCCCGCCATGCAGCGATCCTCAAGGCATCGTCATGCTCAAGACCTACACCTATCCCGAATATCCCTACCGCCCTTCTGCCGAGCAGCGCGAAGGCCGAACCCTCCGCCATCCCGTCGTGGTGATCGGCGCCGGTCCGATCGGCCTGTCGGCCGGGCTCGATTTTGCCCGCCGCGGCATCCCGGTGGTCATCCTCGACGACAACAACACCGTGTCGGTCGGCTCGCGCGCCGTCTGCTACGCCAAGCGGCCGCTGGAAATCCTTGACCGGCTCGGCTGTGCCGATCCTCTGGTGGCCAAGGGCATATCCTGGAAGATCGGCAAGGTCTTTGTGCGTGATCGACTGGCCTACCAGTTCGATCTTCTGCCTGAGAGCGATCACAAGATGCCGGCGATGATCAACCTCCAGCAGTATTATCTGGAGGAGGCGATGATTGCCGCCATCGGCCGGGAAAAAAACGCCGATCTGCGCTGGAAGCACAAGCTGATCGCCCTCAAGCAGCATGATGACCACGCCACCCTGACCATCGAGACGCCGGACGGCCACTTCACCATGGAGGCTGACTGGGTGGTCGCCTGCGACGGTGCCAATTCCGACACCCGCCGCATGACCGGTGGCGACTTTGTCGGCCAGTTCTTTCAGGATCGCTTCCTGATCGCCGATGTGGTGATGCAGGCCGATTTCCCCACCGAGCGGTGGTTCTGGTTCGACCCGCCGTTTCACCCCAACCAGTCGGTGCTGCTGCACAAGCAATCCGACAATGTCTGGCGCATTGATTTCCAGCTTGGCTGGAATGCCGACCCCAACGAAGAGAAGAAGCCCGAGAAAGTCATCCCCCGCATCAGGGCGATGCTGGGACCGAATGTGCCGTTCGAACTGGAATGGGTTTCGGTCTATCAGTTTGCCTGCCGGCGGATGCAGAGCTTCCGCAGCGGACGGGTGCTGTTTGCCGGCGATGCGGCCCATCAGATCTCCCCGTTCGGCGCGCGCGGCGCCAACACCGGCTTTCAGGACATCGACAACCTTGGCTGGAAACTCAAGCTGGTGCTCGACAAGGTGGCTCCCGAGGCGCTGCTCGATAGCTACGATGCCGAGCGCATCTTCGCTGCGGACGACAACCTGCTCAACTCGACCCGTTCAACCGATTTCATCACGCCCAAGAGCGTGATGAGCCGCCGTTTCCGCGATGCGGTGCTGGAACTGGCCGAGACGGTGGAAGGCATCCGCCCGCTGGTCAATTCCGGCCGGCTGTCGCGGCCGACACCCTATCTCGATTCTCCGCTCAACACCCCCGACACAGCGCCGTTCAAAGGGCGCATGGCTCCGGGCACGAATTGCGATGATGCCCCGGTGACCATCGCCGGCAAGCCCGGCTGGCTTCTCAATCTGCTCGGCGAGGGCTTCACCGTGCTGACCTTCGACACAAGGCCACCGGTTGCCAAGCTCGATGCCGGCCCGCTCAGTGCCCGGGTTCTGACAGTCGGCCAGGATTTTGCCGACACCAGGGGACTGGTGGCCGCGCGCTACGATGGCGAGATCGGCACCACCTATCTGATCAGGCCGGATCAGCATGTGGCCGCGCGCTGGCGCAGCTTTGATGCAGCAAAGATCACCGCCGCCATGCGGCGCGCCTGCGCCATCCCTGCGGCCGGCCGGCGTTGAACGGCAGGCGACGAGAAGCGGAAGACAGCCATGAAACTGACGACCAGAGCCAACATCAACGACCCTGACGGCTTCTATCAGGAGCTGATCGAGGCCCAGCGCGACCTCGGCGACGAGGAGGCCGCCCGCATGACCTGCAAGCTGGTGATCCTGCTTGCCAACCACATCGGCGACCGCGCAGTGCTGAGCGAAGCCCTGCGCCTCGCCGCTCCCAAATCCGCTGCAATCCCGCCGAAGGCGTAGGAGCAAAGCGACGCCGAGCTGATGCGAGGCCTCCCTTGCCGCAGGCAAGGGCCACTCAAAGACGCGACTCTCCCGCCAGGGCCTGCGCTTCGGCAACCGCGATCGCGGTGATGTTGACGACGCCGCGCGAGGTGACCGAATTGGTCAGCACATGCGCCGGCTTGGCCGGCCCCAGCAGGATCGGCCCCACAGGCTGGCCATTGGCCAGCACCTTGGCGAACTGGTAGGCAACGTTCGCCGCATCGAGATTGGGAAACACCAGCACATTCGCCGGCCCCTTCAGTGTCGATGACGGCAGCACGCGATCGCGCACCTCGGCCAGGAGGGCGCTGTCGGCCTCCATCTCGCCGTCGATCTCAAGCTTTGGCGCCTTCATCCGCACCAGATCCAGCGTCCGCCGCAGCTTCTTGGCCGAGGGCGTGTCATGCGCGCCGAAGTCCGAATGCGACACCAGCGCGATCTTCGGCGCGATGCCGAAACGCTGCACATGTTCGGCGGCGGCGATTGTGATCTCCGCCAGTTCCTCGGCGGTCGGATCTGGCTGCACATGCGTATCGGTGAGGAAATAGTGCCCCTTTGATGTAATGATCAGGCTCATGGCGGCAAAATCACGCCGGCCGGGCGCCAGACCGATGATTTCCTCGATCTGCCGCAGCTTGGAACGGTAGCGGCCCTCAAGCCCGCAGATCATCGCATCCGCCTCCCCGCGCGCCACCGCCAGCGCCGCCACGACCGTGGTCGAGGTACGCACCAGCACGCGCGCGGCTTCCGGGGTGATGCCCTTGCGACCGGCGCGGTCGAGATAGGTCTGCACATAATCGCGATAGCGCGGGTCATCCTCCTGGTTGACCAGCTGGAAATCCTTGCCCGGCCGGATCGCCAGGCCGAATTTCTTCAGCCGCGCCTCGACCACAGCCGGGCGGCCGATCAGGATCGGCACCGCCAGCCCGTCCTCCAGAACCACCTGCACCGCCCGCAGCACACGTTCATCCTCGCCATCGGCATAGATGACCCGCTTGGGGTCGGCCTTGGCGGCGGCGACCACCGGCTTCATCACGAAGCCCGAGCGGAACACGAACCGCTGCAGGCTGTCGGCATAGGCCTTGAGGTCCTCGATCGGCCGCAGCGCGACACCGGTCCTTGCCGCCGCCTCGGCCACAGCCGGTGCAATCCGCAGAATCAACCGCGGATCGAAGGGAGAAGGAATGAGGCTGGTCGGCCCGAACAGCCGCGCCTCCCCGCCATAGGCGCGCGCCACCACATCGGACGGCGCCTCGCGCGCCAGGCCCGCAATGGCCTCCACCGCTGCCAGCTTCATCTCCTCGTTGATTGCCGTCGCTCCGCAATCGAGGGCGCCGCGGAAGATATAGGGAAAGCACAGGACGTTGTTGACCTGGTTGGGATAATCCGACCGGCCGGTGCAGATCATCGCATCCGGCCGCGCCGCCAGCGCATCTTCCGGCATGATCTCCGGCGAGGGATTGGCCAGCGCGAGAATCAGCGGATCCTTCGCCATGCTCTTCAGCATCTCGGGCTTCAGCACACCACCCGCCGACAGACCGAGAAACACATCCGCCCCGTCGATGATCTCGGCCAGCGTGCGTGCCTTGGTCTTTTTGGCGAACTTGGACTTGTATTGGTCCATCAGCTCCTTGCGGCCTTCGTAGACGACACCCTCGATATCCGAGATCCAGATATTGCCGATGCTGGCGCCGAGCGAGACCAGAAGGTTGAGACAGGCAAGCGCCGCCGCACCCGCCCCGGAGGCGACGATCTTGACCTTGGCGATGTCCTTGCCAACCAGCGACAACCCGTTGCGCACCGCCGCCGCCACGATGATCGCCGTGCCGTGCTGATCGTCGTGAAACACCGGAATGTTCATGCGTTCGCGGCACAGACGTTCCACCTCGAAACATTCCGGCGCCTTGATGTCCTCGAGGTTGATGCCGCCGAATGTCGGCTCCAGCGAGGCCACGACTTCGACCAGCTTATCGACGGTCTTTTCGCTGACCTCGATATCGAACACGTCGATGCCGGCAAACTTCTTGAACAGGACTGCCTTGCCTTCCATCACCGGCTTGGAGGCGAGCGGTCCGATGTCTCCGAGGCCGAGCACGGCCGTTCCGTTCGAGATCACCGCAACCAGATTGCCCCGCGCCGTATAATCGGCCGCCGTCTCGGGATTCTTGCGGATTTCTTCGCAGGCCGCCGCGACGCCGGGAGAATAGGCCAGCGCCAGGTCGCGCTGGTTGCCGAGCGGCTTGGTCGGCACCACCTCGAGTTTACCCGGCTTGGGCAGCTTGTGGTAAATCAGCGCGCCGGAATAGAGATCCTTGCTCACAGGCCGCGTCCTCCGCTTGGGTTTGTCTTTGAAAAAACCCTAAAGGCTTTGGCGGACTTTGCAAATTGCATCGCAGTCAAGCATTCCATGCACAAAAAGCATGACTAGATGCGAACCCATGCACCACACGATAAAAGGGCGGCACAGCGGCCGCCCCCAGGAGCCGGCGACCAGCGCCGCCGGAAAAACTGCGCAACTTGCCGGCGCATTGGGCAGGCTGCGGCTTCCGCCGCAGCCGCCAGGCCGGAGCAGCGCGTTACGAGAACAGCCGCAGCACCGCCTGATCCTGCTGGTTGGCCATCGACAGCGCCGACTGCGACAGCTGCTGCCGGGTCTGCAATGCCAGCAGCGTAGCCGCTTCCTCGTTGGTATCGGCGTTGACAAGATTGTCGGCGCCCGACTTCAGCGTGGTGATCGACGACTTTGTGAAGTCCTTGCGGGCCTGAATGATCGACAGGTTGGCGCCGAAGGTCGCAGCGGTGGAACGCAGCGTGCCGAGTGCCGTGGTCAGCAGGCCGAGCTTGGCCGTCGCCTCGGTGTCGTCAAGCGCCGTCGCAGCGGTGATCGCCAGACCGGTCGCGGACAGATCGACACCGGCGACCGACAGTTCATTCTTGGCCGCGCCGGTCAATTCGTTGAACGCCACCTTCATCGTCGTCGTCGACTTCAGGAGGTTGACGCCATTGAAGCTGGCATCATCAGCCAGATCGGTGATCTGGTCACGGATGGAATTGAACTGGGTGACCATTGCCGCGGCATTGCTCGGGTTCGACTGGGCCGAACGCACCGTCGCCTGCGCCGATTCCACCAGCTTGGTGATCGCGGTGATGGCGTTGTTGGCCGCTTCAAGCGCCTTGGTGGCGTTGGAGATGCCATCAAGCAACCCCTGCAGATCGCCGGCGCGACCGTTCAACTCCTGCGACGTGAAGAAATTCGTGGCGTTGTCCAGCGCGGAATTGACCTTCTTGCCGGAGGCCAGACGCGACTGTGATACGGACATCATGTCCGCAGTCTGCTGCAGCGCCGTCAGGTTCTGGCGCACGGAATGGGAAAGCGAAACATTCGGCATGGATGCGACCTCGCAAAAACAATCTCAGCGGGCCATTCCCGCATATCGCAACCCTGACGCGAAATTATGAATTGAACGTAAGGATGGCCGCCGACTTATATCACAACCTGTGATGGCGGCGATTCTGCAGTGCATTTACCGGGGCCGGAGCATCATAATCGCTCTGTCCACTATTGGTATCTGCCAATTCAAAAAGATCTGATCTAAGCAAAAATGCTCCGTGTCCTTCAATTCCGATACTTGTATTGCGCAAATTATCGATAATTAGGTCAAATTCATTTTGAAATATTGTTGAGTTTGATTGTATTATTTCTGCCAGATCATCCGCTGCAAACCTCAAAAGGCTTGCCGCTGCTTCAATCTGCGCAGCGATAACACCAATGGCACGCGCTTTTGACGAATCATTCATAACGATTCTCTTTTGCTTGCTACCGGGTTTGGATCCTACTACGTGACGCAAGGACAACCAATACAATTTTCGGTTGCACTCTGACGCTTGTTGCCACAGGGGCGCGCAGAACGCAACCGCTGGCCTTGCCTGTTTGCCTTTTTGCACTCGCAACGCCGGCTCGCTTGCCACATTATGATGGGTGAAAGAATGCGATTCGCTCGGTTTTCGCGCGTCTCGCCTGATCTTGGGGCAAAATGATGCGGAAGCCGATCTGGATCGATACGGATGTCGGGTTTGATGACATGGCCGCTCTGGCCATGGTTCATTCCGATCCGAACTGGGCGGTTCTCGGCCTCGGGCTGAGTTATGGCAACGCCCGGCTGGATCAGGCGGTCGCTCAGGCGCAGCGCATGCGGGGCTTTTTCGGCTGGCGCACGCCGCTGCATGCCGGCTCTGCCAAGCCGATCCTGGGCCCTGCGATGACAGGGGAGGCGCTGTTCGGCCCTACCGGACTGCGCACGATCGGTCGCACCCTGCCCGATTGCGAAAGCGAGATCGCCCGCGAGGATGCAGTGACCGGCATGACCCGTGCCCTTGCCGGTGCCGATGCGCCGGTCACCGTGCTGGCGCTCGGGCCACTGACCAACATCGCCATTGCGCTGCTGGCCCGCCCGGAGCTGGCCCGGCTGATTGAACGGATCGTCTGGATGGGCGGCGCCGCGATCGGCGGCAACCATACCGCCACGACCGAATTCAACGCCGCCTGTGATCCCGAAGCACTGGCCATTGTTCTGGAAAGCGGCGTTGCGTTCCGCATGATCGGGCTTGAATGCTGCCGGCAGGTCACCATCACCGGCACCGATGCCGCCAAGCTACGCGCCCTGCAGACGGAGCGGGCGCGGATTCTGGCCGATCTGATGGATGGATATGTGCGGCTGGCCAGCGTCGATGGCAGCCGTCCGATGCCGGTATACGATGCGGTGGCTGCCGCCGCCGTTCTCGATGACCGGGCGGTGGCCTTCATTGCGGCCAATATTTCGGTCGAGCGGGCCGGCGCGCTGACGCGGGGCACGACCATCTGCGAATTCCGCCCGCAGAAGGCTGCGCCGAATGCCGAGATCGCCCGAACCGCGCTGGCCACCCGCGTTTTCGACCGCCTGCTGGCCGATTTCACCGCCGCTGCCGTCGCCGATCCGGCCTCCGATACGATTTCGCGCGCGTCCTGAGCTCGCTGGTCACCCCCGACAGACCGGGCCGGCGCTTACAGCGGCAGTTCCTGCTCGACCAACCGCGCAAAGTAGCTGGCCCCGATCGGGGTAAGGCTGTCGTTGAAATCGAAGCTCTGGTTGTGCAGGGCGATGGCACTGCGCGCATCCGCCGCCTGTCCCAGTTTCACATAGCAGCCCGGCCGTTGCAGCAGCATGTAGGAGAAGTCCTCACCGCCCATGCTGGGGCTATGGTAGGTCAGCACCTTGTCGGCGCCGACCACGCTGGCTGCGGCCCGTGCCGCACAATCGGCCTCATGCACCGAATTGACCACCGGCGGATACCCGCGATGATAGTCGACATCCGCCGCCGCGCCATGCGCTTCGGCCGTCGTCATCACCATATGGGTCAGCAGCCGCTGGATTTCATGCTGCGTTTCAGCCCGCAGGGTGCGCACCGTGCCGGTCAGCAGCGCCTTTTCAGGAATGACATTCATCGCCGAGCCGGCATTGAAGGTCGACACACCGACGACCGCTGAATCGAAGGAGTTGGTGCGCCGCGACACGATGCTTTGCAGAGCGACGACGATATGGCTGCCAACCAGAACCGGATCGATGGCGTGATGCGGCCGGGCCGCATGCCCGCCCTTGCCATGGATGCGGATGTCGAAATGATCGGCTGAGGCCATGACCGGACCGGCAACTGCGGTGATGACCCCCAGCGGCAATAGCGGATCGGTATGGGCGGCATAGACCGAATCGCAGGGGAAGCGGTCGAACAGCCCCTCTTCCAGCATCACCCGGGCGCCGCCGCCGCCCTCTTCCGCCGGCTGAAAGATGAAATGCACCGTGCCGGCGAAGTTGCGCGTCTCGGCGAGATAGCGGGCAGCGGCCAGCAGCATCGTCGTATGCCCGTCATGGCCGCAGCCATGCATCTTTCCGGGCACCGTGCTGCGGTAGGCCAGCGTATCGGCCTCCTGCATCGCCAGAGCGTCCATATCGGCGCGCAGGCCGATGGCCCGGTTGGAGGCGCCACGCCCGCGCAGGACGCCGACGACGCCGGTCCTGGCGATAGCCCGATGCACCTCGATGCCCCAGCTTTCGAGTTTCTCGGCGACGATCGCGCTGGTTCGATGTTCCTCGAAGCCGAGCTCCGGGTGGGCATGCAGATCCTGCCTGATGGCAGCGAATGCGCCGGCCCATTCGGCCAGGCGTGGAATGACACTCATGTCGGACCCTGGTTTGCCGCGGCAGCACAGCCGCAGAAGCGATTGAGGCGGCCTTTTAGAGCACTTTCCGACCAGATTGAACCCATTGCGTTTCGCGGGCCGCGTGGCGATCCGGGCGGAGGCTGGCGAAGAGCGTTTCCGTCGATCCGGTCGAGCCAGCGTCCAAACCGGGCGCCCGCGCCCCGGAAACCCGGAGGGATGACCATTTTCGGGCCAAATCCAGCGAAAAATGCTCCAACCGGATCGAAGGATACGCTTGTCGCATTTTCCTTGTCCTTGACCCGAAACTGGTCATCGCACTGATACAATCTGGTCGGAAAGTGCTCTACCCTGTGATTGCCCGCAACAAAAGCTCTCTCACCGGCCCTTGCTCCAGCGCCACCGGATTGGTCGGCGCGGTGGGATCGTTGAGCGCTGCGGCAACGATCGTATCAGCCTTGCCATCGTCGATGCCGATGGCACCAAGCGTATCGGGAATGTCGAGCGCCGTCCTGAGATCCAGCACCCAGTCGATGACGCCATCCATATCCTGCCGGTCCAACCCGAGATAGGCAGCGAGCCGCTGCATCTTGTCCCCCAGCACCGCGCGATTGAAGTCGAGCGCATAGGGCATCAGGATCGCGTTGAGCAGACCGTGGTGGGAATCGTAGATCGCCCCCAGCGGATGGGCGAGCGAATGGATCACGCCGAGCCCCTTCTGGAACGCTGCCGCCCCCATGGTCGCCGCCACCATCATTTGCGCCCGCGCCTCGATGGAGCGGCCATCCCGGGTTGCCACCGGCAGCCAGTCCTTGATCAGCCGCATGCCTTCGAGCGCGATGCCATCGGCCATCGGATGAAAGCCAGGGGCGCAATAGGCTTCGAGGCAATGGGCGAGCGCATCCATTCCGGTCGCCGCCGTGATCGCCGGCGGAACGCCGATGGTCAGCGCAGGATCGGCCACCACCGTCACCGGCATGATCTTCGGATGGAAGATCAGCCGTTTGGTATGCGTCTCCTCATCGGTGATGACCGAAACGCGCCCGACTTCCGAGCCGGTGCCCGAGGTCGTCGGCACGGCGATGGACGGCATGATCTTGGCCACATCGGCGCGCAGGAAATTGTCACCGACATCCTCGAAATCCCACAGCGGGCGCGACTGGTGCGCGTAGAAGGCGATCGCCTTGCCGGCATCGAGCGCCGAGCCCCCGCCAAAGGCGATCACCCCGTCATGCCCGCCCTCGCGGAACTGCCGCGCGCCGGCCTCGACATTGGCGCGCACCGGGTTGGGCTTCACATCGGCGAACACCGCTGTCGGCACCCCGGCTGCGGCATTCGCCGCCACCGCCTCGGCCACCATCGGCAGTTTTGCCAGGCCGGCATCGGTGACCAGCAGCGGCCGGCGGATGTTGTTGGCAAGGCAATGCTGCGCCAGCTCCAGGATGCGGCCGGGGCCAAACTTGATCGGTGTCGGGTAGTTCCAGTTCGATGTGAAGGACATGGGTATTTCCAGACAGTCAGAGCGTGGTTCTGAGGTGAAACGATTTCGGCCGGGTCAGATGCTCGTATCCGACCTTTGACAGGGTGGCGCCGCGTCCCGAATGCTTGACGCCGGTCCAGGCGAGTTCCGGATCGAGATAATCGCAGCGGTTCATGAACACCGTACCGGTTTGCAGACGATCGCCCAGCGCGATCGCCGCTTCCGCATCGCTTGTCCAGATGGCTGCGGTCAGGCCGAAGGCGCTGTCGTTCATCAGCTTCAGCGCCTCCTCGTCGCCGGCAACCTTCATGATGCCGACCACCGGCCCGAAGCTCTCCTCGCGCATCACCTTCATGGTGTGATCGACCTCGACGAGGATCTGCGGCGCCAGATACGGCGTGCCGGCCTGCGAGCGCGGGAAGCTCTTTTCGCTGAGCAGAGCGATCGCGCCATGCGCCACCGCCTCGTCGATATGCCCGCGCACCAGATCGGCGGCAGCGGTGCGCACCATCGGCCCCAGCGTCGTCTCCGGCCGGGTCGGATCGTCGAGCAGATAGCTCCTGGTCAGCATCACCGCCCGCTCGACAAACTCGTCATAGAGCTTTTCGTGGACATAAATGCGCTCGATGCCGCAGCACGACTGACCGGAATTGAAGAACGCCCCGTCGACAAGGTTCTCGACCGCATGGGCGATGTCGGCATCGGCCCGGACATAGCCGGGATCCTTGCCGCCGAGTTCGAGGCCGACGCCAATGAACCGCCCGGCGGCGGCCCGCTCCATCGCCTCCCCGCCCGGCACCGAACCGGTGAAGCAGACATGCGCGATCTCCGGCATGCCGATCAGCGCGGCGACCGCCTCATGGCTCATGTGCAGCGCCTGGAGCAGGCCCTTCGGCAGACCGGCCTCCCTCGCCGCCTCGGCAAAACGTTCGGCACACAGCGGGGTCTGCGCCGCATGCTTGAGCAGCACGCAATTGCCGGCCATCAGCGCCGGCACCACCGCATTGACCGCCGTCAGATAGGGATAGTTCCACGGCGCCACCACCAGCACGACGCCAAGCGGTGCGCGGCGGATGAAGCGGCGGAACCCCGCCTTCTCGCCGACGGCGATATCGGCCAGCGCTTCAGGCGCCAGGGCGATCATGGTGCGCGCCCGCTCCTCGAAGCCGCGCACCTCGCCCGGAGTGTAGCGGATCGGCCGCCCCATCTGCCAGGTCAGTTCCTCGGCAATCGCATCGCGTTTGGCAACGAAGGCATCGACAAAACGCGACAGCGCGGCGGCCCGCTGATCGAGTGGCACGCCCGCCCATTCCGCTTGCGCCTTGACGGCGGCGTTCAGCGCCCAGGCGATCTCGGCCGAACTTGCCAGCGGCCGCTCGACATAGATGCGCCCATCGACCGGAGAGATGGTTTTCTGGATCTGCATGGTCTGGCTCAGATGATCTCGAAATAGCGGGCGAGTTCCCAGTCGGTGATATGCTTGCGGAATTCGCGCTCCTCCCATTCGCGCGTTGCGGCGAAATGGTCAACGAACGCATCGCCGAACAGCGCGCGGGCGGGCCGGGAGGCTTTCAGCCGCTGCGCGGCTTCCCACAGGGTCGCCGGAATGGTCAGGTTCTTGGGATGCTTCTTGTCATAGGCATTGCCGATGACGATGGGCGTCGGCTCGATGCGATGCTCGATACCCCATAGCCCTGCACCGAGCGCAGCGGCGAGCGCCAGATACGGATTGGCATCGGCCGCCGCGATCCGGCATTCGATTCGCTGCGACTTTGGCGAACCGGGCACGACGCGCAGCGCCGTGGTGCGGTTCTCGACACCCCAGGTGGCGCTGGTCGGCGCCCAGTAGCCGGGGATCAGCCGCGAATAGGAATTGACGGTTGAGGAGATCATGCCGAGGATTTCCGGCAGCAGCTTCTGCTGCCCGCCGAGGAACCAGCGCATGGTATCGCTCATGCTGTAGGGCTTGCCGGCTTCATGGAACACCGGCTTGCCGCTCTTTTTATCCTTGAGCGACAGATGGATATGCCCGCTCTGGCCCGGCCAGTCGCGCGACCATTTGGCCATGAACGTCGCCATCATGCCGCGCCGCTGCGCGAACACCTTGGCGAAGGTCTTGAACAGCACCGCCTTGTCGGCCGAGCGCAGCGCATCATCGACCGCGATGGCCGCTTCCAGAACGCCAGGGCCGGTTTCGGTATGCAGCCCCTCGATCTCGCAATCCATGGCGCGGAACGTGTCGAGCATCTCGCGGTAGAGTTCGCTGAGCACGCTGGAGCGCAGCACCGAATAGCCGAAGAACCCCGGCGTAATCGGCTTGAGATCGCGGTAGCCCTTGGCCCGCACGCTCTCCGGCGTTTCGTTGAACAGGAAGAACTCGTATTCGAGCGCGGCGGAAGCGGCAAAGCCCATGTCGGCGGCGCGCGCCAGCACGCGGCGCAGGGTGCCGCGCGGGCAGATCGGCTCGGCCTTGTCGGCGAGTTCACACAAAAAGAACGGGATGTTGCCCTCGAACGGCAGCAGCCGCCCGGTCTCCGGGACGATCCGCACCGGCGCATCGGGATAGGCGGTGTGCCAGCCGGTGTAGGTCACGTTGTCATAAAGCTGGTCGTTGGAATCCCAGCCGACGATCACATCGCAGAAGCCGAAACCGCCTTCGAGCGCCGACAGGAACTTGTCGCGGCTGAGATATTTGCCACGCAGGATGCCATCGACATCGGTCACCCCGACCTTGATCGTGTCGATGCCATTGGCGGTGACGAACTGCCGCGCCTCCTCGCGCGATGCAAGCTTGAACTGGACTGGCTGGGCCGTCACGAACGCCTCCCGTGCATGGTTCTTTTCATATGTCGAATGCTATCTGCGCCGACCGTGCTTGACCATAGCCGGCATACAGTTGATCACAACGGCCCGAATTGATCGGAAAGCGCGGCAAAGACCCGTTCAAGGTCGGCTCGCCCCTCCGGTCCGAGCGGCGTCTGCGGCAGCAACGGGTCGCCGACATCGTAGCCCTGCAAGGCGAGGCCGCCCTTGATGCAGGCCGCCAGGTTGTATTTCGCGAAAGCCTGGTTGAGCTGCCACAATCCGCGTTGCAACGGCATGGCGGCGTCGAACTGGCGTTCCCGGCACATCTGGTAGAGCCTGACGCTGAGGCGCGGCGCGATGCAGGCCGGACCCGCCATCCAGCCGACCCCGCCGATCAGCATCACGGCCGCCGGGATATGCGCCGAGGCCGCGAACACCTGCATGCGCCCCTCGGTCAGGGTGAGGATCGACAAGAGCCGCCCGGTATTGTTCGACGCATCCTTGATGTAGCCGATATTGGCGATGCGCGAGAGCCGGTTGATCACTGGCAGCGACAGGTCCGAGCGCTGGAAATTCGGGTTGGTGTAGAGCACGATCGGCAGAGCAGTAGCGGCAGCGATCGCGGAGAAATAGGCTTCGACGGCCGCATCATCGAGCGGGAAATACGCATCCAGCACCGCCAGGATGCCGTTCACCCCCAGCGCCTCGTAGGCCCGCACCTGCTCGACCGCATCTGCCGTGGTGGTCGCCGCCACGCCCGCCACCACCGGCACCCGCCCCGCCACCGCCTTCACCGTCACCTCGACGATGCGCCGCTTCTGCGCGGCATTGAGGTAGGCAAATTCCCCCGTCGAGCCGAGCGGCGTCAGCCCATGCACGCCGGCCCCGATCAGATCATCGCAGAGCTGCGCCAGAACCTCGTCCTTCACCCTGCCCTCGGCGGCAATCGGCGAGACCAGATAGGGAAATACTCCATGAAAGGCGGCAGCGGGCATGACACACTCCAGGGCAAGGTCCGGGCAGACAATTCTTGTCGTAGCAAACCCGCTCGGGAGCAAGAGTGATTGACCTTGGCCGGCGAACCGCCGACAACGTTCTGGGTCCCCCGTCGTGAATGGTGTGGCATGTCCGAACGCATGGGAGCAGCGGAATGATGACACCGGAGCAGCGGCTGGCCGTGCACGGGATCGAACTGCCGATACCGCCCCGCCCCGTCGCCAATTACCTGCCCTATCGCTGGGCCGGCTCGCTGCTGTGTCTGTCCGGGCACGGGCCGCGCCGCGCCGATGGCAGCTATCGCCCCGGCCGGCTGGGCCGCGACATGAGCATCGACGAAGCCTATCAGGAAGCGCGGCTGACCGGCCTCAACCTGCTGGCGACGGCAAAATCCGCCATCGGCGAATTGTCGCGCATCGAAGCGGTGGTCAAGCTCCTCGGTATGGTCAATGCAGAGCCTGACTTTGCCGACCATCCGAAGGTGATCAACGGCTGTTCCGACCTGTTCGTCGAGGTGCTGGGCGATGCCGGCCGCCATGCCCGCTCGGCCGTCGGGATGGGGTCGCTCCCCAATCGCATGGCGGTCGAGATTGAAGCCATCCTGCTGATCCGCGAGTGACCATGATGCCCAGCGCTGCCATACCCTGTGCCCGTGCCGACAAGGCATGGCTGGCCCAGGCCATCCGCCGCATCCGCGCCGACATGACACGCTCGGCAGACACCCATCTGGTGCGGCTTGATCTCAACCGGTCCTTGGCCACACGCATCTATCTCAAGGATGAATCGACCCATCCGACAGGCAGCCTCAAACATCGGCTCGCCCGCTCGCTGTTTCTCTATGCGATCTGCAACGGCTGGATCGGTCCGGACACGCCGGTGATCGAATCCTCCTCCGGCTCGACCGCCGTGTCGGAAGCCTATTTCGCCCGCCTGCTCGGCCTCAGGTTCATTGCCGTGATGCCGCGTTCGATCTCGCCGGCCAAGGTGGACCTCATCCGCTTCTATGGTGGCGAATGCCATTTCGTTGAGCGTGGCGATGAGGTCTATGCTGCCTCAGCCCGGCTGGCGAGCGAACTGAACGGTCACTACATGGACCAGTTCACCTATGCCGAGCGGGCCACCGACTGGCGCGGCAACAACAACATCGCCGAATCGATCTTTGATCAGATGCGCGCCGAGGAAACCCCGGTGCCGGACTGGATCGTCTGCGGTGCCGGCACGGGGGGCACGTCGGCAACCCTCGGTCGCTATATCCGCTACAATTCCTATTCCACCCGCCTCTGCCTTGCCGATCCCGAAGCATCGGTGTTCCACCGTCATCTTGCCGATCCAGGCGTGACCACCACCGCCTGCACCTCGACCATCGAGGGAATCGGCCGGGGCCGGGTCGAGCCCTCGTTCATTCCCGAACAGATCGACCGCTGGATCGCCGTGCCGGATGCGGCCAGCGTCGCCGCCGCGCGCTGGCTGTCGAAGCGTCTCGGGCGCCGCGTTGGCGGGTCGACCGGAACCAATCTTGTCGCGGTTGCCGATCTGGTCGAGGAGAGCGAGCAGGCTGGCCGTGCTGGCGCCATCGTCACGCTGTTATGCGATTCCGGCGAGCGCTATGCGGCGAGCTATTTCGACGACGCCTGGATTCGGGCGCAAGGCTATGATCTCGCTCCAGAGACCGCCCGGCTTGACCGCATTCTCGGCCCGGCCTGACGCCCTGCTCCGACCTTGCCTTGGCCATGCCAGTGATGGCAGGACAGGACCATTGGCCCGATGCTGCCCGAGGACCTGCCATGACCCAGAGGGATCAACCCCGCTCCGCCGACAAGGATCAGTCGCTGATTGATGACATCCGGCTGCTGGGGCAGATTCTCGGCGATACTGTGCGCGAGCAGGAAGGCGCGGACGTTTTCGACCTGATCGAGACAATCCGTCGCCTGTCGGTGGCGATCAGCCGCGACAATTCCCAGAGCGCCGCCGAAACGCTCGACATGCTGCTGCGCGCCATCCCTTCCGACAAGGCGGTCAGCGTCGTGCGCGCCTTCACCTACTTCTCGCATCTGGCCAACATCGCCGAGGACCGCCACCACATCCGCCGCCGCGAGGCGCATGAAGCGGCGGGAGACCGCCCGCAGGACGGCAGCCTGGAGCGCTGCTTTGACCGGATCGGCGATGCCGGAATGGCGGCGGATACGGTTCGGGCCATGCTGGAGACGGCCTGGCTGTCGCCGGTGCTCACCGCCCATCCGACCGAGGTGCAGCGCAAGTCCATTCTCGATGCCGAGCGCGCCATCGCCCATCTGCTGGTCGACCGCGAGAACCTGAGGACAGCGCGCGATCGTGACCGCAACCTTGCCAGCCTGAAAGCCCGCGTCGCGCAATTGTGGCAGACGCGACTGTTGCGCACCTCCAAGCTCAGCGTCGAGGACGAGATCGACAACGCCCTGAGCTATTATCGGACCACGTTCCTCAAGGAGATTCCGCGTCTCTACGGCCGGCTGGAGGAGTTGACCGGCGCGCGCGTCGCCCCGTTCCTGCGGATGGGAAGCTGGATCGGCGGGGATCGCGACGGCAACCCGTTCGTCACCGCCGAAACACTCCGCATCGCGCTGATGCGCCAGTGCGAGCTGGTGCTGCGCCATTATCTGACCGAAGTGCATGAACTGGGGGCGGAACTGTCGCTGTCCGAGATGCTCGCCGGCGCCTCGGCGGATCTGCTCGCCCTCGCTGCCCGCGCCCATGACGCCAACGAGCACCGCGCGGACGAACCCTATCGCAAGGCGCTGATCGGCATCTACGCGCGCCTGGCGGCCACGCTGAAAGCGCTGACCGGCACCGAGGCGCTGCGCCATGCGGTGGCCCCGTCGCAACCTTATCCAGATGCACGCGCGTTTCTTGATGATCTTGCCATCATCGCCGCCTCGCTGGCGAGCCATCACGGCGCGGCGATGGCCGAGGAACGCCTGGTGCCGCTGATGCGGGCGGCCGAAGTGTTCGGCTTCCATCTGTCGACCGTCGATCTCAGGCAGAATTCCGACCGGCACGAGGCGGCGGTGGCGGAATTGCTGAAAACCGCCCGCATCGCGCCGGACTATGCGGCGCTGGAGGAAACAAGAAAACAGGAGGTATTGCTCGCCGCGCTTGGTGATCCGCGCTGCCTCAGGGTGCCGCATCTTGCCTATTCCGCTGAGACCGAGAGCGAACTGGCGATTTTCACCATGGCGCGGGTGATGCGCGAGCGGCTCGGCGCCGAGGCGATCCGCCATGCCATCATCAGCCATACCGAGAGTGTCAGCGATCTGTTGGAAGTGCTGCTGCTGCAAAAGGAAACCGGGCTGATGACCGGCGTCCTCGGCGATGCCAATGCGCGCGCCGCGCTGGTTGCCGTGCCGTTGTTCGAAACCATCGGCGACCTGCGCGAGGCTCCCGCCATCATGCGCGCCTTCTATGCGCTGCCTGGCATCGCCGCTTTGACCAGGGCGATGGGCAACGAGCAGGAGGTGATGCTCGGCTATTCCGACAGCAACAAGGATGGCGGCTTCTTCACCTCGAACTGGGAGCTATACCGGGCCTCGACTGAACTGGCGAAACTGTTCTCGGGTGAACTCGATGTGCAGCTTCGCCTGTTCCATGGCCGTGGCGGCACGGTGGGGCGCGGCGGCGGACCGAGCTATCAGGCCATTCTCGCCCAGCCGCCCGGCACGGTGACGGGACAGATCCGCCTCACCGAACAGGGCGAGGTGATCGCCTCCAAATATGCCAACCCCGACATCGGCCGCCGCAACCTCGAAACGCTGGTGGCGGCGACCATCGAAAAGACGCTGCTTTCGACCAACGAGACGGCACCACCGGCCTTTCTCGAAGCGGCCGATGCCCTTTCCGCCGCCTCCACCGCCGCCTATCGTGCGCTGGTCTACGAGGATTCCGGCTTTACCGAATTCTTCTTTGCCGCCACCCCGATCACAGAGATTGCCGAACTCAACATCGGCTCGCGTCCGGCCTCGCGCAAGGCCAACCGCCGCATCGAGGATCTGCGCGCCATTCCCTGGTCATTCTCCTGGGGCCAGGCACGCCTCACCCTGCCGGGCTGGTATGGGTTCGGCACGGCGGTCGATGCGTTCCTCACCGCCGGCGGCGCCGATGGCGAGTTACTGCTCAAGACGATGTATGCCGAATGGCCGTTCTTCCGCACGCTTCTGTCGAACATGGACATGGTGCTGGCCAAGGCCGACATCACCATGCTCAAGCGCTATGCTGCGCTGGTACCGGACCCGAAGCTGGCGGCGCGCATTTCCGCCGACATCCGCGCCGAATGGCAGCGCACCTGCGATGCGCTCGAACGCATCACCGGCTGCGCCGAACGGCTCGCCGACAACCCGGCGCTCGCACGCTCCATCCGCCACCGCTTCCCCTATATCGCGCCGCTCAACCACCTGCAGGTGGAACTCATCCGCCGCTGGCGTGTCGGCCAGCACGACGACAAGACCCGGCGCGGCATTCTCATTTCGATCAACGGCATCGCGGCGGGCCTCAGGAATACCGGGTGAGACCGGCGCAAGGGAGCTTCACCGCGGAATCGGCCGCGGCTTTCCCTCGTCGGTAATGGCGACAAAGGTGAACACCCCGTCGGTCACCTTTTCCTCCTCGCCGGTGAGAAACCGGCGAGCCCAGGCCTCGATCTCGATATCCATCGAGGTGCGGCCGATCCGCCCGATGCGGGTATAGACCGTCAGCACATCACCGACCCGCACCGGGCGGTGGAAGGTCATCGCCTGCACCTTGACGGTCACGACGCGGCCACGGGCGCGGCGCACGCCGGCGATACCGCCCGCCTGATCCATCCGCGACATCACCCAGCCGCCGAAAATATCGCCATTGGCGTTGGTATCCGCCGGCATGGCGATGGTGCGTACGGTCAGATCCCCGCGCGGATCGGTGGGCTCGGGTGTCGGGGTCATCGTTGCGTCCATCCTGTCATGCCAAGGGTCATGACAATTGACCCTTGGTTCCTGTTTTGAATTTTCATATCTCATTGAAAAATAATGAAAATTCAAATTTGTCATCGGTCACTTCTCGTGACCGATGGGTTCAGCGTGCCGCCCCAGCCAGCGCCATCCCCTGCCGGCGTCGCGCAACCAGCCATCCGGTCAGTGCCAGATTGACGAAGTTCCACAAAAGTCCGTGCAGGAAGGCCATGCGATAGGAGCTTGTAAGGTCGAAAATCAGCCCCGACAGATAGCCGCCCACCGCCATTCCGACAATGGTGGCCGAGATGATGATGCCGATTCTTGCGCCGGCCTCGCGCGGTGGCAGGAATTCGCGTGCGATCACCGCATACATCGGCACAATGCCACCCTGGAACAGGCCGAAGATCGCCGAAATGAGATAGAGCGAGCTCAGCCCGTCAAAAAACAGATAGAGCAGCAGCGCCATCCCCTGCATCAGCGAGCCGATCATCAACGTCGCCGGCCCGCCGATCCGGTCTGCCAGAAAGCCCGAGGCAATGCGGCTGACGATGCCAAGTCCCAGCATCAGCGACAGCATTTCCGCCCCGCGCGCCACCCCGTAGCCGAGATCGCCGCAATAGGCGACGATATGTACCTGCGGCATCGACATGGCGATGCAGCAGGACAGCCCCGCCGCCGTCAGCATCGCCTGCAACCGGCCGGGAGGAATGCCGAGATCGGCGCGTGCCGCAGCCGTGGCACTCTCCGAAGCGGCAAGACTGGCCTGCGAAGGCTTCACCCGGAACATGAATGCCAGCGGCAGCATGATCACCATGACCGCCAGGCCGATGCCGACATGGGTGGCCCGCCAGCCGTAGAGCGGCATGGTCAGGTTCATCACCAGCGGCCACAGCGTGCCGGCGAGATACGACCCGCAGGCAGCCAGCGTGACCGCCAACGCCCGCCGCCTGACGAACCAATGGCTGATATCGGACATCAGCGGCGCAAATCCCGCCCCGCCGCCAAACCCGATCAGCACGCCATGCGCCAGCGTAAACATGGTCAGTGAGGTGGCCATTCCGGAAATGACATAACCGAGCCCGATCGCCACGGCGGCGACAATGACCGGAATGGTCAGGCCAAACCGGTCGGCCGCCCGCCCCATGATGATGGTGCCGACACCGAAAAAGATCATCAGCGCGGTGTAGGGCAAGGACGCACCGGCCCGCGCCGTGCCGAATTCGGCCTGAACCGTCGGCAGCGCCACCACCACGGTCCACATGCCCGCCGACGCCATGGTTCCGACCAGCACGCAGGCCGCGAGCCTGCGCCAGGCATAGGCGGAATCCGGCAAATGCTCCGGCGCGGAAGAAGAACCCTGCATCCGGTCAGGTTAGGCCGGCATCAGCGCCTGTCAAATTGAAAGGTTTGATCGCTAAGATCAATCATCGCCGCTCCGCCTGTGCCCGCCAGAACAGGAAGCGGCTGACATCGCGGTTGTCGCGCCTCCAGATCGCCGAATCGATGAAATAGTGGTGCACGTTGATGAAAAGGTGGAAGATCGGCGTCGCCACCAGCGGCAGGCCCCAGCGTGTGCTCTTGTTGTCGAAGTAGAACGGCAGGACATCAAAGAACAGCGCGCCGGTCGCGCACATCAGGAGGAAATAGGTCAGCAGCCGCAGCCACGGCGGCTTGGCCCCGGTATCGGGCACGGCATGGTCCTGACCTTCAAGGTGGAATTCTCCGCGCTTGTAGGCATAGACGAACAGCAGATATTGCAGCGAATGGAACGCCGGCGCCGCATAGGCAAACAGCGGATGCAGCCGGACGAAGGCCAGCAGCGTATACATCGAGGTATAGCCGAGAAGGCCGGACAGCGATGGCCGCTTGCCGGTCGCATACCAGTTCCACAGCACCGCCGCCCATCCGGCAAGGGCAAAAAACACGGTCGGCCAGAACAGGAAATCAACCAGCCCCTGCGTCTTGAACAGGCTCAGCCCGTCATAGGAAATCGAGTGGAAATTCATCGGCCGCGGCGACATGCCTTCGAGAATCACCGCACCCGAGGAGAACCAGCTGTAGAGCCACAGCGAATAGACATGCCCCTTCAGAGCCAGCACCTGCCAGCGGTTGTAGTAGATGCCTTTCATGCCCGAGAGCACGACAAACACGCCGTAGGATTGCTTCACATAATGCCAGCCGACGAAGAAAAACATCGCCTGAACCGCCCAGCCCATGAGATCGACACGCCGCCAGGCCACGCAATAGGCAAAGAACGCCACCAGCACGGCCGGCGCGACAAACGCCGCATTGACCGTCCGCCACCAGGTCATCTGGCCCGGCGAATAGGCCGCCATGCGCTGGCCCAGCGATCCATAGAGCAGTGAATAGCTGGCCATGAAATGCGGATAGTTGATGAAATAGCTGACCGTGGCGAAAATCGCCGCTGTCGTCGCAATCGCTTCCGGCGCGGCCCGGCCGGCCTGGGTTGGCAAGGTCAGAGACAGCACGGCGAGCAGGAACAATGCGCCACCGCCCGCCATCAGCACATCGGCGACCGGCGAGATCAGATAGGGCCGTCCCATGAAGGAGCGGCTGAACAGCAGGCTATAGACCGGATTCTGGCCGCTTGATGGTGGTGCCCTCAGGATTGCATCGGTCATCAGTATCGCTCCGGTCACATGCGCGCCTGTTGCCCCGCCCGACGCGAATCAGACGTGACAGCGCGCCTCAGTGCAGCGACGCAGGAACGGCTTTTCAAGCATGGCAACCGGCGCCCCGCCGGTTACACACAGGGGGTTCAGGAGAAGATTCGGTCGCCGTTGAGATCGACGATCTGCCGCGCTTTCTTCAGCGTGAATTCCACCGCATCCTCACGGCTGGGAAACCGGTCGGCGCGCACGAAGCGATGCTGCTTCGTCTCATTGCCGATCTCTTTCGAGATCACTCCGCACATCTGCCACTGCCCGGCCTCCTGATAAGGCGTTGCCGTCAGGATATAGCTCCGGTAATCCTCGTTGACCGGCTCGGGTGCCTGAGCTGCGGACTTGCCGAACAGTTTTGCAAAAAATGACATCGGATGCGCCTGCCAGAGTGTTCGCTTGATCGTTTTTCCAAGATGCTACAGTGTCATGCCATCTCCGCCAAGGCTATCATCGGGGCGGCTTCTGCCGGAAAGAGGCGGTCGGTGCGCGCATGAAGCTTGAAGAGAGTCACGAAAGGCAACCGGCGTTCGGCGAGGTGCAGGCTCCCGGTCGCGCCTGCGATCTGGCCCGCAGGCTTTTTGGAGCGCAGTCCGCCTTGCTGGTGCTGCACTCCGCAGGGGTCAGTCGTGTCATCGCTTCTTCGGGCACCCGGCAGCCCTACCGCAGCCGGCAGCTGGATTTCAGTATCGCACCTTACGCGCGCGACGCCGAGGTGGTGCAGCCCGATGCTTCCGGTGAGCCGCACTATCAGCCGATCGCGACCCTGCTTGGGCTGCCCCGCCTTGGCTTTTTCCTGCGGACGCCGGTTGTCGTGGCCGCTGCCTATCATCTGGCTCTGCTGATCGGCGATCCTGAACCAGGCAAACGGCCAACGCCTGCCAAGCGAAAGCTGCTGGACAACATCAAGGCGCTGATCCGCGAGGAATTCTCGCGCCATGCGCCACTGCTGACCGATCCGTCAGCCGGGGTGACCGCGGCGATAACGCTGGATACGGCCAGCCAACTGGTCGCCGATTGTACGATGCCGGCGGCGCTGCTCAAGGCTGATCAGACGATACTGGCCGCCAACCAGCCTATGGCAAGCCTGCTTGATCGACCATTGGACAGCATCGTCGGGCGCCGCCACAGCGAGCTTGCCGTGCCCATGGGCGAGGCGATCAGCGCACTCTACCGCCATGCGATCGAATCGCGCATTTCCCCGCCAGACTGCGAGGTGGTGACCGAGACGGAGAGCGGGCGCGAATCATTCCAGCTCAGCATCTCGCCCTTCAGCCCGATCGAGACGCGCGACTATTTCCTGTTCGTCACGGTTGCCGATACGGCCAGCAGTAACGCGCTGGAAGCGTCGATCACCCGACAGGTTGAGTCGGACATGGCCCGCCCCAGGGAGCCGTCGCTCGCGTTTCTTGACGAAACGCTGGTGCATCGTCGCACCATTCGCGCCCGCAACGGCGTGCATTACCTCACCCTGCGATCCTGGAGGACCTCACTGCGGGACTGGCAGATCAAGGCGCTGCGGGCGCTCAAGGCCAACACCCCGTCTGATATGCCGTCGATGATTGCCGAGGAAATGCGCTATGAAATGTCTGCCCTGATCGGCGCACAGGCATTCCGCGCTGTGGTGCCGATCCCCTGCGGCCATTCCGGTGAAGGCCCATGCCTGTCGCTGGAGATTGCCAGAGCTTTGGGCGCGAAACTGGACATTCCGGTGATTCAGGCGTTCGTCACGCAGCCGCTCAGGGGAAAATCGCACCCCAAGGAAAATCTGCGCCGCCCGCCGCTCGCGTTGATCCGTTCGTTTGAAGGGCCGCTGCTGCTTGTCGATGATGTCGCCACCTCCGGCTCGCACCTTGAGGAAGCGGTGAAGCTGCTGCGCCCTCAAAGCGGTTCGGTCTTTGCCGTTGCCTGGATTTCCGGCGACGCGGCCTGACACCAACACTCATCGGTCAAACTCGACAGGCGTTGGCATTACTCCCCGTCGGCGACCCGCCGCGCCCCGGCGTTGTCCGGCGCCGTGCCTGCAAGGCGCGGCGGCAGGGCGCGCAGGTCGAACACCATCAGCAGCGACTTGCGCGCGGCGGGACTGGTCGCCGGCATGTCGGGATCGGTAAAATGCACCCGCACGATCAGCGCCCGCGGTTGCCCTTGGCCGTCGACGCGCCACTCAACCACCTTGTTGTCGGTGATGGTCGGAAAATGCCCGTGGCGGAACTCCTGAACCATCGCCCGGTTGAGCGGATGCACGCCCCCCGGTGCGATCACCGCCAGCCAGCTGCGCGTATCCTCCTCGACCACCGCCAGATCAAAACCGCCGACGCCGCGGCAGCGGGCCGCTGCTGTCGCTTCGGTGCGAACAATCGTTCGCCCGGGAAGCTCAAGACGTGGCAGCGGCGTGCAGTTCTGGATGGAACTGTAGACCGGCGTCAACGGCTCCGCATGCGCTCCGCCGGATGCCGCCCAGACCATTGCAAAACCGACCGCCAGAACCCGCTTCATCGCACCCTCCAAGCGAGTGAACGATAGGACAGACCCTCATACCGTCAATGCGTCAGCGCAAAAGCGATCAATTGTCGAGGAAGCTCCTCAGCTTGCGCGACCGGCTCGGATGCTTGAGCTTGCGCAGCGCCTTGGCCTCGATCTGGCGGATGCGTTCGCGCGTCACCGAGAACTGCTGGCCGACTTCCTCCAGCGTGTGGTCGGTGTTCATGCCGATGCCGAAGCGCATGCGCAGCACGCGTTCTTCGCGCGGGGTGAGCGAGGCGAGCACCCGTGTCGTCGTCTCGCGCAGATTGCTCTGGATCGCCGCGTCGATCGGCAGCATCACGTTCGGATCGGGGATGAAATCGCCGAGGTGCGAATCCTCCTCGTCGCCGATCGGCGTTTCGAGACTGATCGGCTCCTTGGCGATCTTCAGCACCTTGCGCACCTTTTCGAGCGGCATGGCGAGCTTTTCGCTCAGTTCCTCCGGCGTCGGCTCGCGGCCGATCTCGTGCAGCATCTGGCGCGAGGTGCGGACGATCTTGTTGATCGTTTCGATCATATGCACGGGAATGCGGATGGTGCGCGCCTGATCGGCGATCGAACGGGTGATCGCCTGCCGGATCCACCAGGTTGCATAGGTCGAGAACTTGTAGCCGCGGCGATACTCGAACTTGTCGACCGCCTTCATCAGGCCGATGTTGCCTTCCTGGATCAGATCAAGGAACTGCAACCCGCGGTTGGTGTATTTCTTGGCGATGGAGATGACGAGGCGAAGGTTGGCTTCCACCATTTCCTTTTTCGCCTGCCGGGCCTCGCGCTCGCCCTTCTGCACCATCAGCACGATCTTGCGGTATTCGCTGACCTCAAGCCCGGTTTCGGCCGACAGCGCCTGGATCTCGGCGCGGAATTCCTTGATGCGGTCGATGTCCTTGGCAACGAACTCCTTCCAGCCCCGGCTGGTGAATTTGGAGATGCGCAGCAGCCATTTGGAATCGAGTTCCGAGCCCTGGTAGTGCTTGAGGAAGTCGACGCGGTCGACGCCATAGCTCTCGGCCAGCCGCAGCAGCCGCCCTTCGAGGCCGATCAGCCGCTTGTTGATGTCGTAGAGTTGCTCGACCAGCGCATCGATGCGGTTCTGGTTGAGCGACAGCGACTTGACGTCGGCGACGATCTCTTCCTTGAGCTTCTTGTATTTGCGTTCCTGCGCCGGCGACAGTGACTTCGATTGCAGCTTGTTCTCGACATTGGCCTCGGCCAGCCGGCGCAGCTTCTTGTAATTGTCGGCGATGCGCCCGAAGGTTTCGAGCACGCGCGGCTTGAGATCGGCTTCCATCGCCGACAGCGACACGCCGCCGTCGAATTCGTCGTCGAAATTGTCCGGCTCCGGTTCCGGCGCCCGCGATTCGGCCTCATCATCGTCGTCGCCGGCGCTTCGTACAGGCTTGGGCGGATCGGCGAAAACGTCGGCAGGCGGCTCCACCTTCGGCGCC
>ERZ761609.956-NODE-956-length-28804-cov-12.573098_pt1 | contig 28804 bp, 25 predicted proteins | sample MGYA00511163_ERZ761609 | MGnify/ENA primary metagenome ERZ761609 (study PRJEB28899, sample SAMN02445070) | bioreactor sludge metagenome | biome: EBPR sludge | place: Australia: Brisbane, Thorneside Wastewater Treatment Plant | collected 2011-12-16 ... | reverse complement strand
TCCCCGCGCCGCCGCCCGCGCACCGCCCGCACGTCCGGCGGCGGCAGCACGCGCTGCTCCCTCGCCTGTACCAAGGGCAACCGAGGCTCGGGCAGCCTCGCGCAGGGCCTGTTTGAGATTGCGGACTTCGCGTGCCGTGCGTGCAGCCGATTGCCGCGTCCGGTCGAGGTCGCGTGCAATCTGGTCGCCGGCCCTTTCTTTGCGCAGATCCTTCGCCGCTTGACCGACGCCCTTCAGGTCAGTCCGCGCAGCGCGGGCTGGCCCGGAGAGCCGGTTGACGAGGTCGAGAAACAGTTTGACGCGCAGGTTCGACATCTACACCCCGGCCAGTTCGCAGAATTCGGCGTGCCAAAAGAAGAGTTCCGGCAGCCGCCATGCCAGGACCGTTGGCAGCGGTGTATGCGAGGCCTGCGCCGTCTCGGCCGCGATCAGCGGCACGCGCCTCAATCCGCGCCGGATAGGTCCCCGGCGATCAGGTCCTCGGCCAGCCCCTCGAGCGCGGCGAGGCTTGGGGGCAAGAAAGGGCGGCAGGATGCGGCCACCCGCTCCGCGTCTGCCGCGCTCAGCGCCTCCAACACATCCGGGTGCACGCCGCACATCAGCGCCCGTGCGCGCAGGTTGATCGACCCCTCGCTGTCGTCCTCGATGACGAGATCGGCGACATTGCGCGCGGTCAGGCACCGCACCTGCAGCTGGTCTACCCGGTCACCGTCAACGATGAGCGGAAACTCCAGAACCACTACCCTCTCCCACCGCTCCGGCTCGGCCGGCGTGATCACCGGGCGCGCCCTGGTCGGCGCACCGGCAGCCGCTGCGGTCTGCGCGTCGAGAAACGCCTGCGCGGCCGCGACGGGCTTGAGATCGGGATCAGGAGGAAGACCGGACATCGGGGCCTCAGACGTTCAGGCCGATGAGCGAGGCAATCTCGGCCTGGAGGCCACCCGTGTCGAGCCAGCCGCCGAGGCGCAGGTCATAGCGCGCCACCTCGATCCCGCCGATCTGCAGCGTGTATTTGGTCACGCTCTTGATCGTGTATTCGGTGCCCGGCAGCCCGCCGCCCTCATATTTCTCGATATCGGCCGAGAGGCGGCCGACCAGCGTTGCCTGCAGCTGCACCGCGCGCTTGGTCGAACTCTCGGCATATTCGTCGACCAGCGCGCCGAGCACGGTGTAGGGCCGGCGCAGGCCGAACCCTTGGGCAAACAGCTGCAGCAGCTCGGGCTGGATGCCCTTGGTTGAGAAGGCGAGCTCGCAGGGTTCCGTCGAGGTCATGATCTCGATGGCGCCGCGCGCGCCGCCGGGAGTGAAGCTCTCGCCGGTCTCGGCCGGCAGCGGCAGCTTCACGCCGGTGTTGGTGATGCCGACATTGAGGCTGTCGGCGAAAACGTTCATGCCGCGCACGGCGAGGAACGGGAGGGAGGCCATGGCGCTTTCCTTCTGATTCGAACGGGCTTCGAACGGCTTAGGCGCCCAGGTTGACGCCGTAGATCAGACGGCGCGTCTTGGCGTTGATCTGTTCCACCGCGCGCGTGATGCCGTCGGTGACATAGGTGTAGTAGTCGGGGTTGCGCGATGCGCGGAACTGCAGGTCGTTCAGCGGCGCGTAGGGCTCGCGGTCATAGTCGATGGTCAGCTGACCGGCGACCATGTTGGCGTTCGAATTGGCCGCCGGATCAAAGGTCACCTTGCCGGAAATGATCCAGCCGCGCACCGCCGCATCGGTCAGGAATGCATCGAGCGAGCGCACGATCGCCACGGCCAGCGGCACATTGACATTGGCGTCCATCGCCCATTCGAAGGCCTTGGCCACCGCATCGTCGATGGCGTCTTCGGTGCGCACGACGTTGACATAGCGATAGAGCGGATCAAGCGCGAACGTGTCATTGCCCCACAGCCGCCCGCCGCGACGGATTGTGGCGATATTGTTCTGGTTGAGCCAGTTCGCCTCGCTGTCCGGATCGCCCATGTAGTAGGGCACCGGCCGCGCCGTGCCGACAATGCCGCCGATCTGCTGGTTGGACGGCGAGACGTGCGGCCCGCCCTCCTTCTTGTCACGGCGCACGAACAGGCCGGCAACGCGGCCCGACGCGGGCTGGACCACCGGTGTGCCGCCCGCCCCCGACACGAGCACATGCGGGTCGATGCCGTAGATGCGCTTGCCGTCGGCAAAGTCGGCGCGGTAGGTCGCGGCCGCCTCCTTGGTCGTATTCGGCATGTCGGCGATGGTGATGCCGCGATTGCGACCGGTGATGCCGATCAGCTCGGACACCACGGGATTCGCCGCATTGGCGATGCGCTGCGACGTGTAGCCCGGCGCGATGTAGAGCTTGGCCTTCTTCTCCGGCACCTTGAACGCGTGGACACCGGACAGGGTCGCGCCGCTGCCGACGATGTTGGCGATCGTCGCTTCCAGGATGGCCTGCGCGTTGGCGCCGGCCCCCTCGGCAACGCGGACGATCTGCACCTCGGCCGAACCGAATTCGGCGTCCGCCTGGTCGTTGATCGCATCGATCACCGCATCGACGTTGCCGCCCGCGCCGAGCGCAGCCACGGCGACGTTGTCGCCGGTGAAGATCGTCGTTGCGACGTTCAGCGGATATTTGACCGGATCGGCATTCGGCGCGACGACGATCGCGCCGATAGTGGAATAGTCCTCCGTCGCGATCGGCCGGGCCGCAGCCGGACCCTGAAGAACGCGGGTGCCATGAAATCGTTCGGCGAGGGGCATGTCGGGCTCCGGGCTTGACGGCAGGTCGATCTGCCGGCACCCTCAATCGAAACGGCCATCCCTCGCATGGTGACGGGCGTCACCAGCTCGCCTGGGCAGCGCTGCTCCCGACAGATCTCCACATGTCCAGACGCAAGGGCGAAATCACCGTCAGCCGGCGCGAGCGCGCCTATCCGCACCGGGTGCTGATCGCGGTGCCGGAGGGCGGCCTTGGCGCGGGCGTCGACGATATCCGGCGGCTGTGCGGGCTGCTGGGCGTGCCCGAGGTGGCGGGCCGGTCCTACCGCATCGACAATCGCGATCACATCACCCGGTGTTTTGCGTCGCGCGAGATCGCCGAGGCGTTCGCCCAGCGGTTCGGGGCGCGGGTGGTAGATGAATGGCCGAATTGATGCCCCACCGCTCGCCTAAGGTGGGTATGCCGCCCTAAGGCCAGCCAGGGGAGCAAAGTCCATCACAAACTGGTCCTGCGGATCGGGCGCGTTCGTGGCCTTTCGATATGCGCGATACATCAGGGCCGATGCCTCATCATGGTCTGTCGCGTGGATCATATGAAACATCACCTTCCCCGCTGATCCACGGTTGAGAATTGGCCAAGGGGTCGCGTATTTGTATCCGAGTTCCGACTTGAATCGCTCTACGAATTCGGACGCACGCGCCTGTCCACTCATCAGAGCCAGTGACTTCCAGTCCTGGCGCCCCCACCATTTCTGAGGGATATCAACGTTTCGCGTAAACCCGGAAAGCGTCCGCTCCAGCCATCCGGTGCAAAGGAAGTAGAATATCTCGATCTTGTTGACCTTCTTATGCATGGCGATCTTGCGCACGGTCTCCCAGTGGCATTCCATCGCGAACTGGTCCAAGAGGCAAAAAGTCGCCTTCTTTTCCTTGATCAGGCCGCTCCCAAGGATCTCGTCAATCTTTTCATTGAAGTCGCCATCATAGACTCGAATGTTCCGCCTCGGCTTGGCGGGCTGCCTTGCTGCCAATTCTGACAGGGCTGCAACCTTTGCCGCATCAGCATCACACAGGAAAAATTCGCGAATCCGCTTCGGTTCGCTCTCGACCACAAGCTCGGCTGCCCATGTTCCGGGCTTGCCCGCCTCCTTCGGGCCAGCGAACCCGTCGATGTAGATGCCGTGCTTGGTGATGAAAACGAAATACTGGAGGTATTTCGCAATCAGCTTTGCCTTGTTCTCCGTCCACACTGGGTGCCGGATAGGCCCGAACTTCGGCTCATGGCGCTTGATCTCCGGCAAGTTGTCGAAGAGCAGCGGAAGCTTTGAATCAGGTATTTTGCCTGTGTGCCCCATTACGCGGCACAGGTTGCACCGATTCCTTGTTGACGTGGAGTCGGAAACTCACGAATTACACAACCATCCAGCATGCCGCCACCCTTTCCCTGCCTATCCAGCAGCTCGGCTTCTTGCTCAGACATCCCCTGTTCAACGACCAGCGGGTTGTTGGCATAAGTCCCATACTGTTTGAGAAAGAAAGCGACGCTGCGAGCCTTGCAATCGGCATAAATTTCCCGCGTCCAAACGGGAGATGCCCGACGCGCTCCCGGTCCGCTTTCACCTCCGAAAATCAGCCAATCGGGATAGGCCTTTAGGCCTTCAAGCCTCAGCGGGCCAACGGCGGGTTCATAGGAAATGAAGCGAACAGTGGCAGGTATCTGCTCAAGAATCGACCAGCGCTGATCAAAGCGCGCTTGATCTTCGGCTGTGGTCCCTAGCCAGACATTGAAGTAGCCGTCGCCCCAGTCTTGAGGGAGCATTTTTTTGATGTTCTGGGGGCGCTTCGTCAGAAGCAGCCAGTCCAAATCGGGGCACTCGCGAATGAGTTTGAAGAGGTCGGCTCTCCATGACTTGTCCGCCTTGTTGTCGAAAACGTCTGCAAGGGAGGCACAGAAAACACGCTGGCGTCGCTTGTGCGATGCGGCGAAAAGCGGGGCGCGAGATTGCCAAAGCCTTGGAGCGCGCCAATAGGTTTCGGTTGTGCGCTTTCTTGGGTGATTGCCCCATGTGACGTGCCCCGACCGTTTGGACCAAGCCTCGGCATAGCAGTGGTCACATCCCGGACTGACTTTCGTGCACCCGGTCCATGGGTTGAAAGTATGATCAGTCCACTCGATCTTGGAGTGTTCGGCCATGGTCCCCTCCACAAGCTAGCAGTACGACGATCTGCGACTCGCGTTAATCCCTCGGCTCTGCAGATCTACGGCGGTGATTCAATTCGGCACACCCGCACCGCCACATCAGCACGCTAAACGCGCCGTGATAGCGGCCGAGATTGGCCTGCACAATCATCCAACCGGCCTGGTGATGGGCGTCGACCTGTTCATGCGGAACGAACTTGAACAGGCCGGTGCGGATCATGCTGCCGCGCGCATTCTGGAAACAGCATAACTGCCCCACTGGTCCGCCATGGCCTGGGCGATGCCCGGAAAGGTCCGTGAACGAAACCGGGTGCAATCCGGGCCGGGCGACGCGCGGTGGATGGCAGACCAGGCGCGGTGCTCGGGCGTTCCGCGCTGCGGCGGCGTCAATCGATCAGTTGCGCGCAGCGGCGGCAGCCCCACCAGGTAAAGCCCGGTGGACTTGAAGAATGGATCACCAAACCACCAGGGCTGGACGTGGTGACCCTTCGGCAGGCCCGTGATGCGCTCTCTGGCATGCCTGTGCATCACCGGATTTTCCAGCGCCCGATACGGGATCGGCGCATTCAGACAGGCCGAGAACAGATCGACTGCGTCATCGAGATCGGCCCACATCTGTGCCACCGATTTTCCCTTCGGCGGAACATGCAGCCACCGCACGCCGGAATTGCACAGGCGGGTGCAGGGCGGATGCATCACGGCCAGCAGGTCCCATCCGTCGCAGAGATGATGCCGGATGTCGCCGATGATGTGGCGGTTGGAGCGATCCTCTGCCGGCAGGAGATCACAGGACCAGGCGTCGTGACCGCGCGCGGCGAAGGCCCGGCGCACGACCCCCGAGGTTTCGCAGCCGACCAGAACCCGGAGCGGGCCACTCACGCCCCACCCCCGTTGATGATGATCTCCCGCGCCGGCGTGCCGTTGGCCGCGCCGACGCTGTAGCTCAGCTCGGCCGTCTCGATCGACGCACAGTCGAACAGGCTTCGAAGCTCCGGCCGGTCGTTGACGGTGAGGATGAACCGCCCCGTCAGCCCGCGCAGCTGCGTCGCCAGCCTCTCGAAATCCTTGCCGCAGAACAGGTCCCGGCCGTAATAGTGCTCGCTGCCCCAATAGGGCGGATCGAGGAAGAACAGCGTCCCCGGCCGATCATAGCGGGCGAGGAAGTCGCCGTAGGGCAGGCACTCGATCCAGACACCAAAACCTACCTCTGGGCGATGTTTCAGGACAGCATCAAGGTGCGGGGGTTAACCGGGGCGTTGAACCTGCTGCCTGAGGCGAAGCGCACGACCTACAGGGCATGGTTGAAGCAGCATCCCGTGCCGTGGTGGAACCCGCAGGCGATCTGGATGCAATGGGATGACTACATCGCTGACCTGCGCATCAGCGACCCTGAAGCGTGGACCTGAGAGACACGTTCCGAGACACGAGCGACAAGAGCGCCATCGGCGCCAAGTATTGAAAACACATGCTTTTCTCGATGTACCCGCAAGTCTCACTTTGGTAGTTTCTCTCGATAGCCCGTTTTGTCTCCGGTCTGTCTCGCAGGCTAGGCGGGTGGGATTTTGGTGGCGGTGTCAGGGACGTTCTGGCCTGCACTGCTGGTGATGCCTGGGCCGCAATAATCGGCATCGGCAGGCGCAATTCCCTTCCATGCAGGTGTCACTGTGCCATCGTCATAAGAGGGCAGATTGCAATTGGCCCCCCTGACCAAGGAGGGTCTCATGATCGACAAGGAGGACGTGCTGGGGAGCTTCCGGCAGGAACTGGTGAAGCCCCTCGCAGCCTACAGACCGCCACCTCTCACCCCGCTGCCCATCTCGGCATGGATGGCCATGAGCTTGCTACAGAAGGCCATCCGGCGAGGCGAGAAGGCGTGGGCGGTAGGTGCAGCGGCCACGCTGCTGATCGACGCCCCGGACAAGCTCTGGCGCAGGCTGGCGGGCATCGCAGCCGAGGATGTCGGGCTCGCTGACATCTGCGCCACGGGTGCCGTGGTCGGCATGATGGCGGGCAAGCGGATGAGATCATCGTTCGGTGACGAGTGGGCTACCGCCGCGTGGCTCACCCAGCGCCTCTGTGAGGCCCGCACGAGCCGGGCGACGGACGACCTGCTGATGACCGTGCAACTCCTCCCCGGCTTCCAAGGCGAGCGGGAGCGGCTGGCGGACCTGAGCAATCATCACCTGCGCCTGATCCTGCTCGGCACCGACAGCTTGCATGTCCGGGCCATGGCGTTGCTCTACTTGGTCGGGACGGCAGGCAAGCCCATCGACCATCTGGCGTCGCGCCGGGGAGAACCGGCGCTGGCCTTCGACGTGCTCGATGAGCTGGGCACCCCGCTCACTGTGCTGGAACTGGCACGCGAGGGGTATCGTGTCAGCCGCGAACCCCTCTGGCTCCTGATGGGCCTGCTGGCCGCAGAACCGGCAGGGGTCGGGTGCGAGGCCGAGTGTGACGACGACATGCCACCGGAAACCATGACCGGCCCTGTGCCGGGCTGGGTGGTGGATAGCTTCACACGCGAGGGCAAGCTGGCCATCAGCCGTTTCCTGCACGGGACCTCACCCTATACCCGCTGGCTTCAAGGCCATGTCGAGCGTTCCCAGCAGCGCACAGTGACCGCCCGCGCCCTCTTCCACGTCGAGGGCGGTTTGTTGCGGAAACGGTGCAGGTCAGCCCTCAACGATGACCTTCGCACCACCAACGAACTGGAATGCCTGAGGCTCCCGTCAGCGCTGGCCGGGAAGGCCCAGCGGCTCCTGCGGGATGACCTGCCGCGCCTTGACGCCATCAGGGCCGAAATCATGGAGGGCCAGACCCATGCGTGAGCTGGCCCTAACCCCGGATAACCCTCACTTATCGAGCCCTACAAAGTGCGTTGGCCAACCCGAAAATGAACAATTTGCACTTAATTGCACGCACGAAATGAGCCTATCGACCCTCCCGGAGCAAATCTCGCCTGCGGGGCCTCCTGACAGCGAGGCGGTTGATGACCTCGTGCGGCATTCCATCGCCAGCAGCACACGGGTTGCCTATGCCTCCGACCTGAAGCATTTCGCCGAGTGGGGCGGGGTATTGCCAGCCTCGCCAGATATGGTCGCGGCTTATGTCGCCGCCTATGCCGGGAAGCTGTCGGTGGCGACGATCACCCGCCGCGTGGCCACACTCAGCAAGGCGCATCAGGCCATGGCGGGCAACAACCCCTGCCAGTCCGCTTTGGTCAAGGCGACCTTGCAGGGCCTCCGTCGCAAGCACGGCACGGCCCAGAAGCAGGCCAAGGCGCTGACGCGGGAGGACCTGTTCGCCGTCCTCGACGCCATGGGTGACAGCATGAAGAACACCCGCGACCGGGCGCTGCTGCTCCTCGGCTTCGCGGGCGGGTTCAGGCGATCGGAGTTGGTGGGGCTGGACGTGGCCGACATCGAGCATGTCCGGCAGGGCATCATCATTACGCTCCGGCATTCCAAGACCGATCAGGAGGGTGCGGGACGCAAGATCGGCATCCCGTATGGCCGCAGCCGTCATTGCCCTGTCGCTGCCGTCACGGACTGGCTGACCCGCTCCGGCATCACCGTGGGCGCGATTTTCCGCCCGATCACCCGGCACGGCCATCTTCAGGCCGAGCGACTGTCAGGTGATGCCGTGTCAGAAGTGATCCGTGAGCGTCTCGCCGCCGCAGGCATCGACCCCGAGGGCTACTCGGGCCATTCGCTCCGGGCGGGCTTCGCCACCAGCGCCGCGCAAGCCGGGGCGTCCACCATCAAGATCAGGCAGCAGACGGGGCACACCTCCGACGCCATGCTCAGCCGATACATCCGCGACGGCGAGCTGTTCATTGGCAACGCGGCGGGGGCGGTGCTGTAGCAGGTTCAGCCCCAGTCAGCGGCAATGGTCTCTGCTTGACGGACAACCAAGTCCACAGCAGCCTTCTGAAGGTCTGGCGGATAGCCATACCGAGCGAGCAGCTTGCGCACCTCTATTCGCATCTTGGCCCGAACGCCCTCCTTGCGGGTCCAGTCGATGGTTGCCGATGCTCGGATCGTCTGCACCAAGAGCTTTGCTAACGTGCGCAGGGTGTCGTGGGCCATCAGCTCTCGGGCTGATCCGTTCTCGGCCAGCGCTTCATAAAAGGCGACCTCTTCTTGCGACAGTCCCAGTTCAGCCGCACGCGCCGCGTGGGCTTTGATGTCGTGGGCGAGGGCGATCAGCTCCTCAATGACCTGCACGCTGTCCACCGCGCGGTTGTGGTACTTGCGCAGCGTCTCGTCCAAACGCTCGCTCAGCTTCTGTGATTGGACGATGTTTGTCCGGGAGTGCGCCCTGATCTCGTCTGCGAGCAGGCGACGCAACGTCTCGACAGCGAGGTTCTTCTGTTTGGTGCCACGCACCTCGGCGAGGAACTCGTCTGAGAAGATGGAGAGGTCCGGCTGCTCCAGCCCTGCGGACTTGAACACGTCAAGAATGCCGTCGGCCATCACGGCCTTTGACAGTAGCTGCCGGATGTCTCGCTCCACCGTGGCGCGGCTCCGTCCTGCACCAGTAGTGTACTTCGCCAAGTTCGCCCGCAACGCCACGACCATTGCGATCTCGTGCGCACGACCCTTGACCCGGTCGTCGCCTGCGCTGATCGCATAGGCAACTTCCAGCTTGAACCCCGTTTCGATGAATGCGTCACGCCTGCCTGTTGCCAGCAGATGTTCGAGGCACTGCTTGAGGATCGTCAGGCGTGTGGTTGGTGGGGCGGCGAAGAAGTTCGTCCAGTCGACGCCATCCAGCAGCGCCAGCGCGCTTTCAAGGAGCGTGAGCGTCTGACGCGCGGCCTCGTCGGGGTCCATTCGCACTTGGTCACGGTCGCCCTGGGTATACTTCTCCAAGGCTGCCTTCAGCTCAGAACCAATCCCCAAATAGTCGACCACCAGCCCACCGGGCTTGTCGCCCCACACTCTGTTAACCCGTGCTATGGCCTGCATGAGGCCGTGGCCGCGCATGGGCTTGTCGATGTAGAGGGTGTGCAGCGATGGCGCATCGAACCCCGTCAGCCACATGTCACGCACGATTACGAGATCGAAGCCGGACGAGGGGTCCTTGAACCGGGTCGCCAGCGCCTCCAGCCGGGATTTGGTGCGCAAGTGGGGTTGAAGCAGTTGAGGATCGTCTGCGCGGTTGCCTGTGATCACCACCTTCATGAGACCCGACTTGTCGTCTCCTGTGTCGGCAGAGACCCAAGCGGGACGAAGTTTCGCGATCTCGTCATGGAGCATCACAGCGACCCGGCGGCTCACCGTCACGATCATTCCCTTGCCGCCTGCCATGGCATTGCGTCGCGTGTCGAAGTGCTCCACCACGTCCGCCGCGATCTGGGCCACTCGCTCGGGCGCGCCCACAACCTCCTCGAAACGTGCAAGCTTGCCCTTGATGCGCTCAACGGCGGCGTCATCACCTTCGGCCAGTTCCTCGGCCAGCGCATCAAGTTGCGCGCGTTCGCCGTCATCAAGGGCCAGGTGGAGACGAGCAAGCCGCGCGGTGTAGTGAATGGGTACTGTCGCATTGTCCTGCACGGCACGGGTCATGTCGTAGGTGTCGATGACATCCCCGAACGTGCCGTAGGTGTCCCGGTCCCGCTCTTCGATTGGCGTGCCTGTGAAGCCCACGACCGTCGCATGCGGGAGTGCCTGCCTGAGGTAGTCGGCAAACCCCACGGCCTCCCGCATGCCGCCGTCGCGTTCGATGTATCGCTTCTTGAACCCGTATTGTGTGCGGTGCGCTTCGTCAGCGATGACGATGACGTTGTTGCGGTCGGTGAGCAGAGGGTGGGAGCCATCTTCACCCCTGAAGCGCTGAATGGTCGTGAAGACCAGCCCCCCAATGTCGACCGCAAGCAGACGGCGCATCTCCTCTGCGGTCTCGGCCTGCCGGGGCGAGCCACGCAGTGTCGCCCCGTGGTCGGCAAAGGTGCCGAAAAGCTGATCGTCGAGGTCGTTGCGATCCGTGACGAGAACGATGGTCGGGTTCTTCAGAGCCTTGGCCAACTGGAGTTGTCGCACGAAGAAGAGCATGGTCAGGGACTTGCCAGACCCTTGCGTGTGCCAGACGACGCCACCCTTGCGGCTGCCGGATTGAGAGGCGGTGAGAGTGGACGCGAGCGCCTTCCTGACGGCATGGAACTGATGGTAGGCGGCGAGCTTCTTGGACTTGACGGTGCCGTCTTTGACCTCGAACGCGACGAAGTCGCAGATCAGGTCGATGAACCGCTCGGGCGCGAACACGCCACGGATCAGGACTTCAAGTTCAGATCGCCCCGCGTCATCAAGGCTCACACCGTCAATCGTCCGCCATGGGGCGAACCTATCCAGCCGCGATGTCAGTGAGCCGATGCGGGCGTTGCTGCCGTCGCTGATCACCAGCACCTGATTGGTGCGCATCAGCTCTGGCGCCCGCGTCTTGTAGGTCGTGAGCTGGCTGTGGGCCTTCTCCAGCGTGGCAGACGCATCGGAAGGGCTCTTCAACTCCAGCACCGCCACGGGTAGGCCGTTGATGAACACGGTCACATCAGCGCGCACCGTGCCCTTCTCGCCCTTTACGATGAACTGGTTGGCGACGAGCAGCCGGTTGGCCAGCGGGTTCTCCTGATCGACGATCCTGATGCCGATGGTGCGTGTAGTGCCCTTCTCGTTCACCTCGACAGGCACGCCGCTGACGAGGAACGGGTGGAACAGGCGGTTGTTCTCGACGAGGTCCTGGCTCTGGGATGCCTTGATCTTGAGCACTGCCGAATTGACCATGTCGGCGGTCGCCTCGGGGTTGAGGGAGGCGATGGCGCTGCGCAACTCGGGTTCAAGGATAGCCTCGCGATAGTCAGCCCGCGCGCCCATGGGGCCATCCGGTGCCAGATAGTCACCCGGCACGCTCCGCCACCCCAGCAGCTCGAACCATGAGAGTGCAGCCAGCTCTACGGCCTCTTCGGCTAGACCCATGCTTGGACCGTCAGGCGGGAGGGGCAGGGTATCGTTCATGGGGCCTCCGGGCGACCGAGCACGAAGCGGGCGCGCTCGCGCCGGAGCATCTCGTAGGGGCTGATGCAGGGGACGGTTAGCCCGATGCAGGCGTTGGGTATCTTGATCTTGCGGACCGTCTCTGCGGGCACCTCGTGCGTGACCACCGTGCAACGGTGCGCGAGGGCGTGTGACACCAGCCAATAGTCGGCCACTTGGAGGAAGGTCGCGATGGCTGCACGTTCGTAGGTCTGGCCATTTGCCCAAGCACTCACGCGACCGAGCGCGGGGACAACCAGATCGTCAGGAGGCAGGAAGAAGGCATCGCCACGCGCCTTCGCCCAGTCGGAGAGATCGTCACCGCCTGCAACCAGCTCATCAGACACCTTGTCTATGCTGCCGACGATACCCGCCGCATTCTGGGCGATGAGCCATTCCCAGAAAGCCGGGCAGAAGTCGAAGCCGTAGTGGAGGTTGCGTGCTTGGATGAAGATGTTCGTGTCGAGCAGGTAGCGCATCACAGCATCGCCCCTACCTCACGGCCAATGGTGTTGAAGGTCTCGGTCTTGGCCACGCCCAACATGCGGAAGGCATCGCGGTAGAGGGTCTGCCCCTCAAGCGTGCTCTCGACCAGCGCGCGGGCGAAGCGCTTGCCAACGCGGGACAGGGTTGTGCGGTAGAAGTCGCCGCCGCCAGACCCTGCCGCGTCTGCCAGCGCGCGGAGACGTTCACGCTCCATCACCCATGCCTGCCCGAAGGCGTCGCGCGTGATTACGCCTGCATCCAGAAGCCGCCGCAGGATCACCAACGTGCTGACCTTGAACTGACGCGCGAGACGCTGCATCGCCACGTCGGTGGCTTCTCCGGGCTGCACGGCCAAGCGGAAGGCCGCCAGCGGCACCAGCAGCTCCGCTGCGACAGCGTTGCACCACACCTCTTCCCGGCGATGCCCGTTCAGGGTCGCAGGCGTGACATCGGAGAGGGCGGAGGCCCCCAGCCACAGATGCGCCAGCTCGTGAGCGAGCGTGAACATCTGGCCGGACTTGCTGTCAGCCCCGTTGATGAAGATGAGGGGCGCGCGGCGGTCGGCCAGTGCGAAGCCCCGGAACTCCTGCGGGTCGAGCGCGCGGTGAGTGTTGGACAGCACGATGCCGCTGACCATCACGAGAACGCCCAGCTTCTCGGCTTGGCTGATAAAGAGGCGTAACCCCTCCTCCCACGTCCGGCAGGCGGCGCGGGCAGCAAGGTTGAAGCCGAGACGCTGAGCCATCGCCGCGGCGACCTCCTCGGGTCGCTGGTTTACCGTGACGCTGGCCACGAAGTCGGCCTCGGGCATGCGGCTTGCGAGGGAGAACTCACGATACCAGCCTTGCCGTTCCTGACAGGCATAGAGCATGTCGATCAGGTTCGGGCTGGCGCGGCGCACACCCCGCCCGTCATGGGTGCGGAAGTCGGGGATCGGCAGTGGCTCATCCGGCGGGGCTGGAAGGAAGAGGTAGCCAACGGGCACATGCATGGCACGGGCGAAATCCTCCAACTGCTTGAGCGTGGGCCTTGTGTCACCCGCCTCCCACTCCGGGAACTTGGGGAAACGACCCGTCAACTCGTCAGCCGCCATCACACCGGCGCGCTCACGCGCCCAGCGCAACATCTCGGGTCTGACGGCGACGCGCGTCACTGTTAGGTAGCTCCTGTTCGGCGATGAGCGGGCATGTCCGAAATGATAATCTGTTGCGTCTCTTGATCCCAGCAATAATAAATCCGCAGACATCGTGCAGGATCGCGCGTATTGCCATTGTTCTTTATGTGCCAGTCAGCGGTCAAACGACGCTCTTGCCAGACGAACTGATAGTCGTCCCCGCCGCAGGGGCTGTTGCGGTAGCCATCTATAACTGGGACGTCGCGTAGGGAGCCATCTCCTTCGCCAAGACGGCTCTCACGGCAGTCGTTCGCGAGCCACAAAAGGCATTGCGCTGCAACCTGTATGTCTTTAAATTCCGGGTCGCGTACGCCTCTCCGTGCACTCGATGTCAGCACCACGCGGCCAGCCAGATGCTCATCGCACCAGTCAGCAAATTCGTCCCACGCTGCTGGCAGCACAATGCCCTCGTCCGGCGAGATGCCCTTGGACTTGAGTTGCTCCAGAAGTAGCTGGATGCGAAGCGCAGATGTGCGGGCTTGGTTCTCAGCCACGCGCGCTCGTTCCTCTGCATCCTTATGTTCGTCCGACAACCACTTCTGTGACTTCACCGCCTCCTCAACATCGAGCTTGAGGGCCTCAATGGTCGCGTTCGCCGCCTCAAGTTGTGCTTGTGTATCCTCCCCGGCAACTGCGACACGCTCTTGCCTGAGGGCAAGTCCGGCCGTCCGAAGCGAAGAGAAGGCAAGCACGTCCCTGCCTAGCGGGTTGGCACGCACGCTTTCATGAGCTGCCACCTGCCGCAGCCATCGCTGGTGCTGTTTACGCTGTTCCTCGGTCTTGAGCTGATTGGCGATGACCAGCCGGTGTGCATAGGGATCAGCTTCTTCATTGAAGCCGGGACGGTACAGTCGAATGGCCCCACCAAACACCGAACGCAACTTGCCGAAACGTCGCGTCAGAACCCAGCTGGCCTCAGGCTCGATTTCGACGACCACGGCGAGCCCCAGAAGTGCCCGCGCCAATTCGCTGGGTGCGCATAGCGGCAGACCATTGTTGACGTCAGGCGCAGTCGAGACTGCAATGACCGGCAGCGAACGTTCATTCAGAGTAAGGAAGTCGACAAGCTCGTCTGCTTCGCTCGGGTCCGAGACGACCCAATGGTTGCTCGACAGCAGACGTCCCGACTTGATCAGTTGGCAATTGTCGGCAACCTGAAGGATGAAGCCTGGAACGTGGGGTTCGATGACAAGCTCAGGTTCCGGCGTACTTACCAACAAGCGCGCGCTGAACCTCGGCAGCTGTCCCGGCGCGAGGCCAACAACGACCTCGGTCGTCCAGACGCGCTCTGGGACTTCCTTGTCGGGATCATCCGCACGGATTGCCCAGATGTCCGCACCTTCGGTCACGATCCTTACGGCACTGCTGTTCCGACCACCTGAAAGGAAGTCGAAGCTCTCACAGCGCCATGCCTCGGCTGGCAGCTGTCCGCCGCACCGCCTTTGAGCCCACCTCAACACTTGCTGCCGAGCTGCATCGACAACTCTAACGGGGTCGGTACCATGAAGCATCGCCGCCACGCGCAAGACCTCGTGCTCGCGGACCACACGTCCAACGCGCGGTATAAGCGGCGCAAGCGCTTCCTGTAGACTGGGGCTCATGCTGGACACCTTTTAATTTGCGGATCATCTGTGCGCGCCAATCTGATTTGCTGATCACGAAGGTCAATTTCATGATCGACAAACCTTCTTGTCATGAACGGGTGATCCTCAAAATGCATCGTGCCCCTCGGCGATATTGAGAAGCTCGGGGAAGCACAGGATAGCCGCGCGTCGACCTGCACCGCCACGTAATTCACGCAGCATGCCGCTGTCACGGCAGACCCTCAAAATACGCGTCGCGGTGGGGCCAGGGATGCCGACGGTATCGCGGAAGTCCGAGGACTTGAAGATGGGCTTCTGGAACATCCAGTCGAGGGCGCGCACGGCATATTGCGAATGCGTCTCCTCGGCGATCCAGTCCTTGCGGCGCTGATAGAGGGTCAGGATCGACTGCACGCGGGACTGGTTGACCGAGGCCTGCTCGATCAACGCCTTCAGGAAGAACTCGACCCAGCCGGTCCAGTCGCCATCGCGCGAGATAGCCAGCAGGCGTGCGTAGTACTCGTCCCGGTGGTTTTCGAGGTATTCGCTGAGGTAGAAGCTGGGGCGTGCAAGCAGGCCCCGGCTGAACAGAAACAGCGGGATGATCAGGCGGCCAAGCCGCCCGTTGCCATCGAGGAAGGGGTGGATCGCCTCGAACTCGGCATGGGCGATGGCGAGTTGCACCAGCACATCCGGCGCGTCAGCATGAAGATAGTGCTCCCACGCCTGCATAGCGTCGGGAAGCTTTTCGGCGCTGACAGGCACGAAGCGCGCCTGCTCGATCGTGCACCCCTCCGGCCCGATCCAGTTCGGGATGCGGCGATACTCGCCGGGGTCTTTCGAGCGGCCACGCACACCCTGCATCAGCACGCGGTGCGTCTCACGGACAAGGCGCTGGGAGAGCGGCAACTCAACGAGCAGGCGCACAGCTTCATTGAGGGCGGCGCGGTAGTTCAGCACCTCGCGGATGTCGGCCTTCTTCGGCGTGTTATCCTCAAACACGCTGTCCTCGGCTTCCAGCTCCAGCACCTCGCCCATGGTGGCCTGCGTGCCTTCGATGCGGCTGGAGAGCACCGCCTCCTGCACGGTCATCGGCGAGAGCAGCACATTGGGGCTTGGGATGCCTTCCAGCAGCCCGGCATAGCGGGCGATGGCGGCGTTGGCGGGGCCGATCAGCGGGAACAGCCGCGCCAGATCGAGCGCCGCCGGTGGAAACCCACCCAGATGATAGTGAACTGCGCTCATGCCGCCTCCACTGCGCCGTTGGCGTCCTTGATGCGGAGTTCGCCGGAGATGAGTTTGGGAAGCAGGGTGTCGCGGAGAGCTGCAAGGCGTGCGCATTCCTTCAGGACAAGCTTCAGACGGGCAAACAACGGCTCCGCTACGCGGTCGAATGCAGCTCGAACAGAGGGATCAGCCACACAGACCTTTAGCCTCATCATGTCCTGACGCGTGACATGGCCAAGGCCAGTCGTCTGCTTGTCGCGCGCGATCTCAATCAGCACGGGCTTGAGATACTTGAGCAGCGCGAACAGTGTGGCATCCGACGCCTGCCCATTGGGGCGGACTGCGAAAACATGCTGGTTCAGCCACGCCGTTCCGTGCACCCAAACGAAGGTGTCAATGGATGTGTCCGGACTGCCAGACCACGAAAACAACAACTCTCCCTCGGTGATCTTGTAGCGCTCGCCTAGGTCGGTGTTGGTCCAACGGGTGCTCTCGGTGATCCCATTCTTCAACTCGGCGATCTTGATCACTGGAAGCGCGTCGGGTGCGTCGGAGAAGTGCATGTCCTTGTAAGCTGCCCCGTTTACCCAGGTTGCTTGGTCCAGCAGAGATTGCTCCTGCCACCCCACCGGCAGGCCGTCCTCGCCGAATGTGTTGGGGAACAGCGCTGCGGTGGCGGCGGGGAGGCCGGGGGCTCGACCCTCGGCTTTGGCGCGGACGGGGTCGAAATCCACGAACCAGCTCTTGAACAGCGCCCTCGCCATCTCCTCCAGCGTCGCCGCCATACGACGGTTTAACTCGATCTTGTCGTCGAGCGAGCCGAGAAGGTTAGCTATAGCGGTTTGCTCCGCCCGACGCGGCAGCAAGACCGGTATCGACAACAACGCATCGAGAGCCAGACGACCCGTGCCATGCCCAGCGGCGTCGACCTTTTCACTCAGAGTGGATTTATGGCCGAGCAAGAGGTACGGCACGTAGTCAAAAAGCACGTCTGGCTTGGGCAGGACAGCTTTCACGTCTTGGTTGTAGGTCGACGCCTGTCGCACTCGGACAATAGGGATGTCGTTGTGCAGCGTCATGCCCCGCACAAGCAAAAGGGTGCTCCCCTCGGGGGCCAGAAACGTAGACGCTTCCACTCCCTTAGCCGTCAGCAAATCCTCGGTCTCGTCGACCCAGAACGTCTTCATGTCCTTTGCCGAGACCCAAGGGATGTTACCTCCCCAGAACTCGTCATTGCCCTTCGACGGGGTGCCTCCAGACACAAAACGGACGCAGTCGCCAAGCGTGGTGGCTATCCACTCACCAGCCATGGCCGACCCCTGCCAGCGCCTTGCGGATGCGCTCATCCAACGCCGCACCCTCGGCCATCTGCTCACGCAGGGCCTTTGTCAGGCGCGTCATCTTGGCGTCGAAACCCTCTTCGTCCTCCTCCGCCGCCTCGGTGCCGACATAGCGCCCCGGCGTGAGCACGAAGCCCTGCGCAGCAATCTCCGCCAGCGAGGCGGACTTGGCGAAGCCGGGCACGTCCTGATAACGCCCGCCAACCTCACGCCACGCATGGTAGGTGTCGGCAATCTTGTCGATATCGTTGCCTTCACCTTCGCTGGTCAGCTCCTTCAGGGTGCGCGAGACCATGGTGCCGAGGCCCCGCGCATCGATGAACAGGATCTCGTTCGTGCGGTCGCGCAGCTTCTTGTCGCGCGAGAGGCCGTTCGACTTGTCGCGGGTGAGGAACCACAGACAGACGGGTATCTGCGTGGTGGAGAAGAGCTGGCCCGGCAGCGCCACGATGCAATCGACAAGGCCGGGGTAGTGAACCTGCTGGCCACCCTCGCCGACCGTGATGCCCTCGATCAGCGCGCGGCGGATATCACCCTCGCCGGACTGCTGGCTGGAGAGCGAGCCGTTGGCCAGCACCACGCCTGCATACCCGTCTGGCGCGAGGTGATAGATGATGTGCTGGAGCCACGCGAAGTTGGCGTTGCCTGCGGGCGGCACGCCATAGCGCCAGCGGGCGTCCCCCTTGAGTTTGTCGCCGCCCCAGTCGCTGTCGTTGAAGGGCGGGTTGGCGAGAACATACTTCGCCATCAGGCCTTTGTGCAGGTCCTCGTGGAAGGTATCCGCCCATTTGGAACCAAGGTTCGCCTCGATGCCCCGGATGGCGAGGTTCATCTTGGCGAGCCGCCATGTGGTGGCGTTGCTCTCCTGCCCGTAGACTGCGATCTGGTCGCGCGCCTGCCGGGGGTCGACGTTTCGACCCGCGTGCTCTTCGACGAAGCGCTCCGACTGCACGAACATGCCGCCCGACCCGCAGCATGGATCGTAGACGCGGCCCTTGAAGGGTTCCAGCATGGCGACCAGCAGCTTCACCACGCAGCCCGCCGTGTAATACTGCCCGCCGCGCTTGCCCTCCAGCTTGGCGAACTCGCTGAGGAAGTACTCATAGACGCGCCCCAGCACGTCCTGCCCGTGATGCGCATCCTCGAACTTGATGTCGGAGAACAGCTTCAGCACCTCGCCTAGCTTGGTCTGGTCCAGCTCCTGTCGGGCATAGTTCTTGGTCAGCACGCCCTTGAGGGTGGGGTTCTCCGCTTCGATTGCGATCATGGCCTGATCGATCAGCTCGCCGATGGTCGGCTTGGTGCTGGTGGCGTTCTCCTTGAGGAAGGTCCAGCGCGCCCGCTCCGGCACGAAGAAGATGCCTTCGCTGATGATCAGGTCGCGGGCGGCGTCGGGGTCCTCAAGGAGAGGCGCTTCTTCGGGGTTCGCCTTGACCTCCGCGATGCGGGCATCGAAGCGGTCGGAGATGTACTTCAGGAAGATAAGGCCGAGGGCGACATGCTTATACTCGGCTGCGTCCATGTTGCCGCGCAGCTTGTCAGCCGCCGCGAACAGCGTGGCAGCAATGGAGGGGCCGGGCTTCACGGCCTTTGCTGCACTATTCTTGCTCCCCGGCTTTCTCCCTCGTGGCACGACGCACTCCCCCAACCCTGAATTTCCCGTTGACCGGGGTTTTATGGTCAATGATTGGTTAACTCCGTCCTAGGAGGCAAGGAAAATGTGACGTGGGCGACCATTTGCCTAGGCGCTGTCAAGCCCCGCCAGTGGCCGGGGAGCAGCCAGCACCCTACTCATCAGCGCACCCTGACCAAGGCGCTCCTGAACGAATTCACCCCTGCCAGACCGCTATTTGAGGGGCTGGGGCGGGACGCCGCGCCGGGTTTCACCTGTGGCGCAGCCGCACGGGACCTGATGAATTTGGACCCCGCCACGGCCTCGCCATCGTGACGGCGCTGCATGGCGCACGACATTGGTGGGGAAACTTGGTGGCGACCTCAAAGCCCGGTGAACGGAGGTTTCTTGTGCTGCGCGGCCAGCGCGTCGAGCTGCACGGCCACCAGTTCCAGTTCGTTGTCCGGCAGCATCCGGGCGGCTGAGTTCAGGCGGGCGATGAGCTTGGCGCGCTTGCCCTTGTCCGGTGTCTCACCGAAGCCGAGCAGGTAGTCCGGTGTGGTTTCAAGCGCCCTCGCGATCTTGGCCAGCATGTCGAGATCAGGTTCGCGCTCCCCGGTGATGTAGTTGGCGTATCGACGTTCAAGTATGCCCACGCGCCGGGCGGCCTGGGCATTCGAGATGCCGAGGTCTACCGCTCGCTGCCTCAGTCTCTCCGTGAAGATTTTCATCGGAACAAGGTGTGCCGACAATTCACTTCATGCCACGCCCATTACGTGCTTACGTCTAGGCACGTTTAGGGAGTGCGTAGCATGGAGACGGTGGGGAGCTGGCTGGCGTGGCTGGCGCATGGGGCAGCGTGGTTGCAGGTCGTCTGGTTCCTCGCCGCCTGCGCCATCGGCATCCCGCTGATCATCAGGGACGAGATCAGGTTTATGCGCACGGCTCCCAAGCCCGCCGAGGTCGCGGCCTATGCTGACCAACTCGAAGCCGCCCATGGTCCTGATGCGCTCCGCGTCGTCGGGCAGGCCATGTATGACGCCCGAACGGGTGGTGACTTCCAGACGCGCCGCTTCCTCAAGGAGGTGTCCGGCGAACTGGTTCGGCGGCTGGTGGAGCGTCAGCCCGCAGGCACGCCCTGACCCACTTCGACATTTAAAACTGACCACACGCTGGAGGAGCGCGAGGGATCGCGGCCGGTCATTCTGCTGGCCATTGGCCAGAAACTTGGTACAATTTGGCCAGAAACCAAGGAGGAGCGGCAGCTAACCTCCTGATAAACCTAGCCTTGCCAAATGTGGGGTGCCCTCCTTTCGGGCGCGCCATCTTCTCGCATCGCTGTTTTCGGGATGATCGCGTTGGCGGCCAAGCCGCGAACGGCGCTGGTTGCCGAGCGGGGTCCGCGTCTTGAGCGCCTGTCGTCGGCACTCACGATCATCCCTGCGCCTGCGGATGGCATGTCGGTCGACCGAAACACCCGTGTCGGCCTGCCTGAAGCAGACGTGAGTGCAGATGCGCCTACTCCTTGGCGAGCGCATCAAGTGCCTGAGCCAATCCCCGGTTGGAGAAGGGCAGCCTGAGCTGCTGGCCGGCCGCGTCACGGAATTCGATCCGCCCAGGCTCGATGCGCGCGCGCAGGCGGCGCAGCATGTCATCGCGCAATGCCACATCGGCAAAGCAACCACCCGGAACGCAGCGTTGCCAGACGGCGTCGACCAGTTGACCATCCTTGTCCTCGGCGGCGATCTTGGGCGCTGCCGTGAGCGTGACATTGTTCGGCAGAACAATGGTCAACTTGAGCGGGTCGGACTTCTGAACGCGCCCGATGGCGAGTTGGGCGACCGGCCCCTGCTGGCCTTGCACTTGAATGGCCTGCGCGATCTCGCAGACGCGCTGCGCGTTCACGGGCGTTGCAGGCCTTTCGCAACGCAAAGTCCAATCGCCGAAGGTTGCCGTCGTGCGCTCAGGAACTTGGCTGACAGCGGCCGCCGCTGCGGGTGGCGTTGCGGCGGGCGCAGACGGCGCAGGCGCTTGAGCCGCGACTTGACCGGCCAGAACAAGTGGCAAAACCAAACCTGCAAACGACAGGCGGGCCAAGGCAGCGCAGCGCCAAGCGCCGAAACTCATGGATGTCTTTGCTACCATCGGTTCGCTCTCAATTGCCTTCACAGCAGGGTTTGCAACGGCGCCCAAAACCCCTGAATCCGCAGCATTGTCATGTGTGAGGCCGCTCCAGGGTATTGTCAAAGGGGGGTATTCATGTCCGCACGATCTGCACTCAACGAATGGCACGCGGTGGAATAGCGAGCTGCCATGATCAAACAGCGCACCTCGCTGCCTCAACGTCGCTCTTTCAGCGCTTTCCCGACCAAACCCTGAGGATCTCGTTGCAATTTTGTCGCTCTAGCCCGGTTTGTTAACTAATTTTTAACTTTCGCTTCAAGGCACCTTCCGGACCAGAGGTAGCCTTGGCATGATACGAGTTGCAGTCTGGCTGCTAACCCCGTGGCAAAGCAGCGGATTTTGCGACAAGAAAGTCAGGTTACCGCCGCAGCTCTCGCCAGGGGATGGCAAGTTCGGGTTGCGGCAAAAAAGGTGCTCATATGTTTGCCCGGCATCCCGGACTGCGTCATTTTCATGATTCCACCGCCCTCACAGGCGGCGTTCTGACGGCTATGCTTGTGCTGACGCCGGCGCCGGTCACAGCGCAGACAGCAAACTGGACGGGTGTCGACCAGACGATCTACCCGACTGTTGTGACGAATGTTTCTGATTTCTACTCCAATTCTGCATACCAGAGCTTCGTCAACCCGACGACCGCCGCGACAGTCGTTGTAAGCGGCACTAATATAATTGGACACTACCCTATAGTATCGAACTTTGGTACGGTAAATGCGCTGAATATTATTGGAGCCGATCTAACCATTGATAGTGGCAAGGAGCTTACGGTCCTTGGCTTGACAAATTTTGCTGATGGGACTTACTATACTGGCGGCGGCAGGTCTCCGCGTTTACTGGGTGACGGCAAGCTTATTGCCACTGGTGGCATAGAATGGACCATGCATCCCGCTGCCACGCCGAACCCAGGTGAAGGCAACGTCAGCATGGGCGGCGGTGCGTCGATCAAGTACATGCCCTACGGGTCCACACCGGGAATATTTGCCTCGAACATCATTGGAACCGGCGCCTATACCCTGACCAGCCCGGGCAATGTGGAGACGACGTATTCAGGTCAGTTGACCGGCACCGGCCTGGTCAGCGTCGGCGGTGATCTCGGCTTCGTGTCGAATTCGAGTGCCAAATTCATCTTGACCGGCGACAACAGCAGCAAGACCGGCGGCTTTTCGATCTTCAACGGCTCCACCCTGGCCATTGGCGCAGGCGGCACGACGGGTAGCCTCGGTTCCGGCGGCGTTAGCGTCGAGGCGGGATCGAAATTGCTGTTCAACCGTTCCGACGACATCACGGTTTCGAATGTAATCTCGGGTGGCGGGGGCCTCACCAAACAGGGCGCGAACGTCCTGACTCTGACCGGCGCAAACACGTACTCCGGCGCGACGGGCATTGAGGCGGGAACGCTAAAAATCGGAACCGGCTCTCTCGCCTCCTCTTCTACCGTCACGGTCCTCACCGGCGCGACGCTGGCCTTCGATACCAACACCGATCAGACTTTCGCCAATGTCGTCACCGGCGCCGGCAATTTCACCAAGCAGGGGACCGGCATTCTAACGCTGACGGGGGCCAATACCTATACCGGCACGACGCGCGTCGAGGCGGGTACGCTCAAACTCGGCACGGGCGGCTCGCTTTCGGCGCAGTCGACCCTGGTGGTTCTTGCCGGGGCGACTTTCGACGTCGGCGCCAACAACCAGACGATCGCCTCGCTCAGCGGCGTCGGCGGCTCGCTTACCGGGAGCGGCGCCCTTGCAGTTCAACTCGCAGCGAACGAAACCGTCTCCGGCAACCCGCTCTCCGGCTTTGCCAGTTTCGACAAGGCGGGGGCTGCCACGCTCACGCTCGACGGCAATCTGAACTTCACCGGCCAGGTTAAGGTCAGCGGCGGCAAGCTGATTCTGTCCGGCAGCAACACGCTGACCGGCGGCATTCAGGTCAGCGGCAATCTTGTGCTTGGCTCGAACAATGCAGCCGGCGGCGCGGGCAATACCATCACCACGACCGGCTCGACGGTTACGCTCGCCGACGGCGTCAACAGCGCGACCCCAATCGTCATCAACAGCAACACGACGAAGATCGAAGTGGTTGGCGCCGGGAACGCAACCCAAAGCGGCGTGATCAGCGAGACAGCCGGCCCGCGCCCGCTGGAGAAGATCGGCACGGGCACGCTAGTCCTGGACGCCGCAAACACTTACAGCGGCCGGACAACCATCAGCGCCGGAACGGTCAGGATCTCCGCCGCCAACAACCTGGGCAATGATTCCACCACGAACAGTGTGGCCCTCGGCGGCGGCACCTTGGACGGCGCAGGCGCGACTGTGACGATGAACCGCCCGCTGATCGTCACGAATGCCGGCGGCACGATCACCACCACCCAGAGCATCACGTTCCAAGGCAGCAATGTCTTCCTCGGCACGCTCACCAAGGCGGGGACCGGCACGCTCACTCTCAACGGCTCGGCAACGGATGCAGGCGGCATCAACGTCACCGCCGGCATCCTCGCGCTTGGGGACAACAACGCGGCCGGTAGCGGCACCATCACCCTGGCGAATTCGGCCAGGTTGAGGGGCATGACAAACGGCATGAATATCGCGAACAATATTGCCTTGACTGGTGGCAGCGCAACGGTTGAGCGCATCGGAGGGGCCGCGCAGTACACACTTTCCGGTGTCATCTCCGGCGCTGGCGGTCTGCTCAAGTCGCAAGATGGCATCATCGATCTGACCGGCAAGAACACCTTCACCGGGGGCGTGACGCTGGGAGCGGGCACGCTTGGCGTTGGCTCGGACACTGCCCTCGGCACTGGCCAGTTGACCGCAGAGATCAACACCACGCTGCGTGCGGTCAACAATGTGACCCTCGCCAACAACATCCAGTTGACGGCGGGCAAATCCATAACGAACCAGTTCACTGTCGATACCAACGGCTTCAACATGACGCTCTCCGGCGTCATCTCGACCAATGTGCCGCAGAACGAGCTCAACCAGCCCGGCCTGACCAAGAACGGCGCAGGAACGCTGACCCTCACCGGCACCAACACCTATCGCGGCGCGACCATCATCAACGCCGGCACGCTGGTCGTGAACGGCTCGATCGCCAACACTTCGAGCGTTACCATCGCAAACGGGGCCAAGCTTGGCGGCAACGCCGCGATCCCGAACCTCACGGTTCAAAGCGGCGCCAGGATCTCTCCCGGCAACTCGATCGGCACCGTCACCATCGCAGGCAACCTGACGCTGAACGCCGGCTCGATAACGGAAATCGAGATCCAGCAGAACCTGTCCGACCGGATCATCGTCGGCGGCACGGCGTCCCTAGCCGGTACGCTTCAACTCGTCGCACTCGGCGGGCCTTACGTCTTCGCCACGCCGTACACGATCATCACAGCTGCGGGCGGGAGAACGGGCACCTTCGCGACCGTGAACACGGATGCAGCCTTCGGCGTCGGCGTGACCTCGACGGTCACCTACAACCCCAATGATGTAACGGTGACACTGAACGCCGCGCCGCTGGTGCAGGCGCTGAGCCTCTCCGCGATGGGCATCTCGCGACCGCTCAACGTGGTCGCGGTCGCCGCCGGCATGGACCGTGCGGTCGCCGCGGGCGGCAACGCCTCGCCCTTTTTCAACATCTACAACCAGCCGAACATCGCCGCGCTGACGGCCGCCGTGAACTCTCTCTCGGGCGAAGTCCACGCCTCCGCCTCGGCCATCGGCTTCAAGTCCTCCGACCAGTTTCTGCGTGTCCTGTTCGATCCGACCAACATAGGGCGCAACGCGCAGATCGGCCTGGGGTCCGGCGTAAGCGTCTGGGGCGCGGCCTATGCGCAGACCGGACGGACAAACGGCGAGAGCGATGTCGGCTCCGCGCGTCGCTCGGTCTCGGATTGGAACATGGCTTTCGGCGCCGATGTCGCCGTGCATCCGACGACCATACTGGGCGTGGCTGTATCCGGTGGACAGGCGACCGCGAGCCTTGCAGACCGTCTGGGCAACGCCAAGGCCAACGTTTTCCAGGTCGGCGTGAGCAGCATGAGCCGCTTCGGCGCATTCTCTCTGAATCTCGCCGGATCGTGGTCAATCCTCGACGTCGACACCGACCGCACGGTGCCCACGCTCGGAGGGGGAGCGGCGTTGGCCAACTATCAGACACAGGTCTGGAGCGGGCGCGCGGAAACCGCCTATGCCGCCTGGAGCCTCTCGGACAGCTTCACCATCTCACCCTTCGCGGCACTCCAGGCTTCCAGTGCGCACTCGCCTGGCTTCGTTGAGCGGGTCAATGGAAGCGTCGCTGCCTACAGCCTGGCTGTCAACGGCAAGCGCAACAGCCAAGTCCGCAGCGAGCTCGGCATTCGCTTGGATGTCGGGTCACTCGGCCCAAGTGGGATGGTCAAAATCTACACCCGAGCTGCCTGGGCGTATTACCTGGCCAACGGCGCCGCCGTTTCCGCCAGCCTCGCGGGTCTCCCCGGCTCCACGTTCAAGGTCACGGGCGCGCGTCCAGCGCCGAGCAGCGCCCTGCTGGGCTTTGGTGCCGACGTGAACCTTGGCTCCGGCCTGACATTCGGCGCCGCCATCAACGGCGAACTGGCCGGTCGCCAGAACAGCATCGGTGCGTCGGCCAAGTTCAGGAAGGCGTTCTGATTCACGGCGCAAGCTCATCATCCTCGCCAACGCTCTCCTCAAGAGCGGCAGGCACTGGAAAAGCAACCGCGCTTGACCACGACGGATACTCTAGCGAAGGCGCGCGGCAGTCTCCTGCACTGCGACAGCCAGGGTCTGTGCCGCCGGAAGCAGGCTGTCGATGACCACGAACTCCTCCGGCGTGTGTCCGCCGCCACCGGCCGGGCCGACGCTGCACAGGGTCGGGCACCCGACAGCCGCGGTCAGGCCGGAATCGGCGCAGCCGCCGGTGAATTCTGCCGTCACCTGGACGCCGAAGCGCGCCGCAGCCGCGGTGTAGGTGTCAAGCAGCATCCGGCTTTCGTCCGTTTCCGTCAGCGGCAGGAATTCGCCCATGACCGTGAGGGTCCCGGATGTGCCGTCGACTGCCGGGGTCTCGACAATGCGGCGTATCGCCTCGATCAGCGTGGGGCGCTGGCCAGGATGCACATAGCGCAGATCGATCTCGGCCCATGCGGACGGGGCGATGGTGTTGACGGTCTGGCCGCCGCCGACCAATCCGACATTGACCGTGATGCCGGCAGCAAGATCAGTCAGTGCATGCAGCGGCGCCACTTTCTGCGCGAGGTCGAGAATGGCGGAGCGCCCCTGTTCATAGCGGGCGCCGGAATGGGCGGCCTTGCCGGTAATCGCCGCCTTAAGGAAAACTCCGCCCTTGCGGCCCCGCGTGATCACCTGCGTGCGGGTGTTGCCGCCGCTGGCAGGCGCTTGGGACTCGCGCGACGGCTCGGCATTGAAAACCGCCCTGGCGCCGCGCGCGAAGCCTTGGATCAGATCGCGTGATGAGGGCGAGGCGATTTCCTCATCGCTCGTCGTGAGCATGGTCAGCGGCACGGGCAGGCCGCCTGTCGCGGCATAGGCCGCGATCACGAAGGCCTCGATCACCAGGCCGGACTTCATGTCGGCCACGCCGGGACCATATCCGCGACCTTCGCGGATCATGAACGGTCGGCGGGCCGGTTCGCCCTTCGGGAACACCGTGTCGCGATGTCCGAGCAACAGGATGGGTCGCTCCGTGCTGCCATCTCGCGCGGCAAGATGGGCGCTGATGCCATCGCCGAAGTCGGGATGCGGGTGTGTCCGCACCTCAAGCCCGTGAGCGGCCCAGAATTCGGTCAGGATCCTGCCCGCCGCATCGACGCCCGCCTTGTCGTAGGTGCCGGAATCCGCGTTCACGAGGTCTTTCAGCAGGTCGACCATGGACCGCTCGCGGGCCGCCAGCCAGGAGACTGCCTCTGAGTATGGTGCCGCGCGCATGCTTGCCTCTTGCCTTCAATCGACAGGCAATCGTATGATCCCGCTTATCAGAACTCAAGTTCCATTTTTCGGAACTTTTGCGAGGCCCCGTGTCCATTCTGGTTAGCGCCTCAGCGGTGCTGCACTGCTTTTCGGAGGATTGCGCCGAGGTCACGGTGAGTGACCTCGTGCGCCGCCTCGCGCTGCCGAAGAGCACGGCCTCGCGCCTGTTGCACAGCATGCGGAATGCCGGACTTCTGGAGACGGTCGGGGCGACCAAACGCTACCGCCCCAGCCTGATGCTGATGAACGTCGGTCGCACCTACCGGCGTTCGTCGACATTGATCGAGCGCGCCGATGAGGTGGTGCGGCGGGTATCGCAGCGGTACGGACACACGGGCTACGTCAGCAAGCGCGACGGCGCGCATATTGTCGCCGTCACCGATCATCAGGGCACGAATGCGCTGCGGGTCGTCAGTTCCGTGGGACGCATCCTGCCGGCCTTTGCCAGCGCCACCGGACGCAGCCTCCTGGCGCGGTTGAGCGATGACGAGGTGCGCGCCCTGTACCGCAACGGCTTGCCCCCGGCGCCCTCGGTTCAAGCCCCAGCGACCATCGAGGCGCTGCTCGACCGCCTGGCCGACATCCGCGCCAACGGCTTTGCCACCTCGCATGACGAAGCCAATCGCGGCGTCGCCGCGATTGCCGTTGCCGTCGGCGACAGCGACACCGGCGAGGAAGTATCGCTGTGCATCGTCCTGCCGGTCACCACATCGGACCCGGTCGAACGGGCCGAAATCACGACAGCCCTGCACGAAGGCGCGGCGCAGATCGCCGCCTTCGGCAGGGACGCGAAATTCGTGCTCCCGCAGGGGCATGACGGCAAAGGACGAACCCCATGACTGCCCAATCGCGCTGGCGCGTCGGCTTTGATATCGGCGGCACGTTCACCGATTTCATCCTCTTCGACAGCGCCCGGTCCGAGGTGACCCTGCACAAGGCGCTGACAACGCCGCACGATCCGTCCAAGGCGGCGCTGGAGGGCCTGACGGAGCTTCTCGCCATGAAGGGCCTGGCCTTCGCCGACATCGGCGAGATGGTGCATGGCACGACGTTGGTGACCAACGCGGTGATTGAGCGCAAGGGCGCAACGCTCGGCCTGATCACCACGCTGGGGTTCCGCGACATCCTCGAAATGGGCACCGAGCAGCGCTACGACATCTACGATCTGTTCGTGGCCTTCCCCGATCCGCTCGCGCCGCGCAACCTGAGGCTCGAGGTCGACGAACGGATCGACGCGCGTGGGGCGGTCATTGCCCCGCTCGATGCCGGCGCGGTCGCTGGCCCGCAGCAGTCGGCTGCCCAGCTTGCG
>ERZ761609.953-NODE-953-length-28848-cov-34.403327_pt1 | contig 28848 bp, 20 predicted proteins | sample MGYA00511163_ERZ761609 | MGnify/ENA primary metagenome ERZ761609 (study PRJEB28899, sample SAMN02445070) | bioreactor sludge metagenome | biome: EBPR sludge | place: Australia: Brisbane, Thorneside Wastewater Treatment Plant | collected 2011-12-16 ... | reverse complement strand
CCACTTCTGGACTATTCAGTAACTTTTTCTGTAGTAGAAACTCAATCGCTGCCGAAGGTGGAACCTGCAATTTTTGACTGCTTACTTGTTCAATTATTTGTCTCGTTGCATCTAAAAACGGTTTTCCTCGGTAAACTTCAATAAATTTATCGAATGTTTTTTGTATATTCCCCTCTAATTCTGAGCGATTCTGTGTCGAGGCATATTCAAGAAACTTAAATAACTCAAGAGATATTTGCCTTATACTATAAGACATGGTCTTTTTAGATTCAAATTGAGTTGTCACCCACTTATTGATTATAGGCGTGGCGTCATCATTTAAAGTTATTTCTGCGGATTTGCCTAAAAACTTAGTACTAGTCTCTTCTGCGTCCTTTTGGATTTCTGCTATTCTTTCTATGGTTTGCCGCCACAATAAGTCAATCAAGAATAAGTTGTCTTTGTTGTAATCGTAATTAAATCCCTTTTCCCAAAGAGAAAGATTACCATCAAGATATGGACTATCTACCAATCTTGACTGTGCCGTTGTTAACTTATGTAGTTTGAGAATTTTCTCGATAAACAAGACACTCTCTGAATCTTCTTCCTTAAAATCCGTATCCTCAAGAGGTAAGTTGCCCGAAAAAACATCGCTGTTATCTTTGTTGCCAATGGTGTTATCGTTGTTTTCTTCATCCTCATCATCGTCAATTTCGGAGTTATTTTCCCAAATGTTGCTGTTTAGAAATCCATTGTTTCGATCTTCGTGGAGAAAATCTCTTATTTCATTTGGTTTTATACCTGATTTTTTTTGCGCATGTAGTATCTCGTTCTTTAAAACATCGGGCAGAACGTTTAAGCGTAGACCTAATTGCTGGACATTAATGTCTAACACAGTATCTTCTACATCTTTTATATCACTACTGCTGAAGGATTCATTAAACCCTTGCGATGCTCGTAAATCATTTATTTCATTGACGATTTTATCTGCTGCCTCGTTCAAGAAAACCTTTGTTTTTATTTTTACAAAACTAATCTCGTTTAGTAAATAAGAAAAAGGTAGAAATAACGTGGGTATAGATTTCGCCAGAAGAGAAGTGTCTGTTTTACTGTTTGCAATGAAGTCCTCGACCTTTTCGGCGTCGCCTAATTCAACCAATGCCCAGGCGGCATCCCGCTGTCCCGCCGGGTTGGAGTTATTATGCAATTCTTCAAGGAAGAATTCCTTGAGTTGGGGCTCAGTTCGATCTTCGCGAAGATATTGCAATAACTGCGTAGTGAGTGTTGAATCGCGAGTAATATTTTCCGGTTTGCTTTCGCTGTAAGGTGTCAAATAAATAGCGCGTACAATATCTTTCCAATAAGTTTGATTTTCGATTTTTTTCCACAGATCACCAGATATCGATTGCTTGAAATTTAAAGAAGTGCTAGAAAATAATTCAGGGTAGAATGTGTGCAAAAAATGTAGCGCCATTAATATGCTTGCTGAAGAATTAACATGCTTTTTCAACCCATTAATTAGACTTTCAACAATTTGAACACGGTGTAAAATATTTTGTTTAAATAAGATGTATATTGCAGCAGCAGGAATGGTAGGCTCTGAATCTTTGGGGTACTCTATAAAGTTAGATAAAGTTTCAACGCATAAAGGCTCTGAAACCTTGAGTAAAGTGCCTATTGCCTGATCAATTTTATTATTTAGTAAATCAAAAGAGGTAACAAAGCTTTTGTCGTATGAGTAAAGTAATTCAAGCAACACTCGTTTCAGGACGCTGGAATCTGGCCTTTGGCTCTCGGCAATCGCGGCAGCTGCAATCAATGCGTTATATGGAATAACTCCGTTGGTGATGTCGGGCGCTTCCAAAATCGCAGACACGTACAAGTCGGATTTATTGCCTCTGTCATCCCAGATACCAGCTGCTAACACAATAATTTCATACCAATTAGGATTTTCGACCAGTTTTTTTAAATCTTCCCAATTGAAGCCTTCAGACGACGGTGATATTTCCAATTGACAAGCGATATGATAAGCGGCAAAGAATTCTTGAAATTGCCGATGTAAAAAACCATAAACCCCTTTTCCTCTTGCGACAAAAAATCCACTTATATTTGAAAATAGATCCAAAAATTTGCTAATGACATCGTCTAGCCGTTTATTTTGAATCAAAGCTGGCTCTAAAATGATAGCCTCGCGTAACCACATTTTTACATTATGTTCGTCAACCAAAGAGGCTGGAAACAAAGGATTCGCGTGAAGTTTAAATGCAATAAACGACGTAATTCTGATTAGTGCATTCTCTAATTCATCAAAAGTCAAGGAGGCTTTTAACTCCACCCAGAGGTTTCGTCTTTGAGAAAATACCGCTTTTATTGCCTTATTGTAGAGATCAATCTTTTTAGATGGCAGACCCGACTCGGGATCTAATCTAAAAATCTGCGCCAAAATTGTGAGCAGCAAGGGGTTGCGTGCCATTTGCTGACTTATATTTTTGTTTTCATGCTCTGAAATGGAAGAATACAAAACTTCGCCTTTATGTGAAATGTTGGTGGCATCTGCCCAATTTATACAAAACTGCTTAATGGACGCATCATCCATTTCTTGAATTACAAAATGTGGTAAATTTTCATGCATGGGTCTCATGTGATAACCAACAATGCGGCTGGTTATGATTGCTTGATTGCCTTTTGCGTTTTCATCAAACACGGGGTGGTAATTATCAAGAGGACAATTGCCGTTTTGCCCCGGCATCCATTTCCTTATTAAGTTTTCTATTTCGGCAACTACAGCATGCCTTTGAGCCAAATTCGTTACTTCATCTAAACCATCAAAGAAAAAAATGGACTTCCCATCTTGCAGATATGTGCGCACCAGATTGTGAAAGTGGGACAGATTATCTTTTACGGCTATTCTTTCTTCAATATATCTCCCTAAATATTCCTCGATTGGTAAATTGTTGTCTATGCCAAATTCTCCCCATCTTTGAGAAGTGTACTCACTCAACCTGATAAATATTGGTAGTTTAGCTTCGCCAAGTATTAGATTTTCTGTGCCAGTAAGAGAAGGGTGAATTAGGTTGCTTTTAACATAAACATATTTTTCCCCATTAAGCAAAGCCTTGGACATTTGCAAGGATAGCCATCTTGCTAATGTGCTTTTCCCGCTTCCAGGGTCTCCTAGTAAAACTGCCCAGTTGTATCTTCTAACAATTTCAGCTATATGGAGACCGTTGCGATCTGTGCTTTTATTGTTTATTTCTTTCCTTACATTCGGGTCATAAATCCAGTATCGTGCTGCGTATGGGTCATACCTAGCCAATTTATATAAATCTTCTTCGACCAATCCTTTCTCAGGATACCTGCCCATATCTTGAGAAATCATCTGCGTAAATATCTTCGTGCTTGCTTTTCTTTCGACTGGGGTTGAAAAATCTGCTTTAAGAGACACGTAAATTTGTTCTAAGGGAATTGTTGCAATACCTTCTGAATAGGGTAGCTGTATGGAACTGGCCTCGTTTATAACAAGCCGTAAATATGTTTCTAAAATCTCTTTCTGTTTTTCTGTTTTTTTATAGTGTGCAGAGCCCAGTCGAACAATCAGAGACTGCTTTAATTTGTCAAAGCCTGATGGAAAATCGGCATATTGTAAACTTTTTAAGAAAAATGGTACTTCGCAATCATCTAATCTTACTGGAATAACAAATATTGTCCCTTCAGGCTTTTCTTGTTGGTATTCAATCGCTCGTTTGTATTCCTTTTGAACAAATCCCTCTTTCGAAATGGAAGTCTTTGATAAACACAATACAACAGCACCGCTTTGTTTTATTGCTTTCTCAATTTCCAGTTCCCAAACTTGCCCAGGTAGCAATTGTTCTTCATCTACCCAGGTAGCAATTCCTTCGTCCTGTAACTTGCGAGACAATTCCTTAACTCTTTCTTTATCTTCATTTGCGTAACTTATAAAAACTGTATTGTTATCCATAATACTCCGTGTAAAAAGCGTCGCCATGTTGTTCCGCAATATTCAGATTTTGTTTTTTGATACATTTAGGATTGATATCTTTTAAATTATATCTCACATTGAATATTCACCTACTCCATCTGTGTTGGCGTGGTTCCTAAATCATGCCGTCACCATCGGTAAACAGCCGATGGACATCTTCATTGACGAAGACTGGCGGTTGTTACGCAGCGGCCCCTTCATGGACTTGCTCAACAAACTCGGCAGACGTGCGCGCAAACGCGGCGTGGGCGTGACACTCATCACCGATTTGCCCGCCAACCTGATGAAGAATCCGACATCCTTGAGTTTGGCTTCCACGGCAATCATCGGTCGGCTGAGACCGGATGAAGCCTTTTCCTTCTATCGCTCGCTCGGCGTTCCCGAAAGCGAGGCGCGCAAAAACGCGGAGACCACTTCTCGGTTACCACCGCGTCTTTCTCGCCGCACCTTCAGGCGGACGCGGTGCGTTGTTCCCGATGCTGGTTTCCATTCCCCAGGTTTGGATTCAATTCTGGAAACAACTGGGCGCATGTGACCTGCTTTAGTTTTGTGTCCAGCAGAATTGAGAGACTGAGCAAGTTGGATTTGAGTATTGAACTGGGCGGCAAAATCTGCGGGGGGTCTTTTTTATTTCAAAGAACTATGGGGTCGCCGCTGAAACCGCCGAGCCGAATATATCGGAAAGATGCTCGTCAAACTGTTCGGGAGACATTTTTTCTTCAAATGCAAATGTTGGCTCATAAGTCATTTCAGTAATAAGGATGGGAACGCCCATTTGCGCATAGAACTCCGCTTCTTTGAGAAAGGCATCTTTGTTAAATTTCCCGTTTTGGTTTATAGCACCACTCCATTGATTGGGGTTGCCGTCGGTTCTGGCGTAAAAGTTGTTGTTGGTTCTGGTATGACAGTTGCCGTTACTGTTGACAATGCGGTATTTGTAGCCGGGCTAATAGTCATGGGCGTTGAGGCTGGCGCGCATGAAGCCAAAAGGACGGCAAAAAATATGAGTATAGAGAATTTTTTTAAAATTCATGGAATGCGCTCATAAAGAACTTGAACAATTGCATAATAGGCGGGTTTGGCGCGCAAATCATCGTCAAATAAAAGCGGCTCAGTGTCGCGCCAACCTGTATCATTCGTCCAGGCATTGTAGTCGTCAATGCCACCCAGTCCAAAGACCAGCACATCATTTTGCAGGTAGAGTGTCAAAAGCTGGCGATACATTTCCGCCTGTACCTGAAACCGTTCGGAGGGAGGAATCATCGTAGCACCGCCCAGCGTGAGCGATTCGCGGATGGATTGCTGGTCAATATAAATCATCGTTTCCGCCGAGCCAACGGTCAACCCCAATTCGCGCCACGCGTCAATTTGTGCCTGCATCTGTTCCACTTGCAGGGGATAATGAACTGACAGATTGTTTTCGGAGACAATGTAATCGACGCGCTGCGCCCCCTGGTCGGTAAGGTTGTTCAGCGCAATCGTTTCGATATAAGGCTTGAAGGCTCTGCGCAAGGCATTGCTGATCGGGTTGGAGAAATCGAGCAGGTTGTCTTCAGTTACATAGGTGCGGGCGTTCGGGTTATCGCGTTTGACCCAATCAGCAGCGAGCAAGGTTAATTCCTGCGGCGTTTTGCCGGTTGCATTAATCCAGAACTGGTAGCGGTTATTGCCATTGTTGGTCCATTGGATATGGGCGGAAATCATTTCATCCTGTACCGTCCAATCGTTGATGGTCGGGAATTGCAGGACACGTGTGCGAACGACAAACTCGAGCACTTTGAGCATTTCTTCTTTGCTGAAGCGCTCCCGCTCCCAAAGCTGGATAATCGATTCCGCCAACATGCAATAATTCAGGCGGCTTTCCACCAGATGCTGGGCGCGGAACTGGGGCTCTTCAACGTAGGTCGTGGCAAAATCCATAATCTGGTACACCCCATCCCATTTATAGGGGTAGCCGGTTGGCACCTCACCTGCATTCAGGCTGGACTGGATTTGTTCCCAGTTTTCGATAATATCGCGCCAATCTTGTGGCGTGAAATCATTATAGATACTGCAGGTATCCATCTCGCCAGGGAAGGTAAAGCGCGCCCCGCGTCCGGCTACTCTTTGCAGGGCGGCTATATATTCCGAAAAGCGGTCCCCCACAATGCGCGGCGAAAACTCAAAGGTCGCATTTGCCATCTCGCTCAGGCGCGCCATGCTGGCTTCCTGCCAGACACCATCAACAAGGCGCATGGCAATCGGAATGTCGTTGACAAGCAGGAAGGTCGCTTTCTGACCGGCAATTATTTTGGATTTTGTAAATTCGTCCGGGTTGACGAGGATGGCGGCGTGCAGGGATGGCGCGTCCAGGACGAGGCCGTTAACCGTCACCGTGCCGCCATAGGCGTGGGTAAATTCATCCAGCCAGGCAGAAAGCTGTGAAACGGTATCCAGGCTTTGGGGGTCGGTGGAAAAATCAGCAGATTCAGAAGCAGGCACGGGTAATCCGGCGTACAAGGCGCGCAACACTGCGTAATAGGATTGTTTGGGTTGCCCGTCTTCATCAAAAATCATGTACCAGTTCACATCATCCATTTTGAACCATTTATCGGTCAGACCCCAGAAGGTGATGCCACGCACGTTGCCCGATTCGACTGCCATGCGTACCACCTCGCCAAAAACAAAGGACAGGCGCGCTTCCAGTTCTTCGGGGCTGAGCGTGTGGGTGGCTTCGGACAGCAAGTAGTTGGGATCTGGCTGGTAGGTCAGTTCGGTAATCAGAACAGGTACGCCCAGGTTTTTGTAATAGGCAAATTCAGCGGGCATTTGCCCGAGCATGAAATCGTCAAAGGCATTCGGACGCCATTCGCCGATATGAGTTTGCATGCCGACGTAGTCAATCAGCCCCTTTTGGTAAAGCATGGTCGTAATGCGGCGTGAGATGGCGCTGGTACTACCAATTTGATAGTGGTTATCCTGGTCGTTATAAATAAGTTGAATGGCTCGGTTTTTCGCGCTTGCATAATCACGCGCCATCTGGAAGGCTTCCACTATATACTCATGACTGCCCCAGGCACGGTAGAACGGGTCGCGTTCGCGCCATTCGTTTTCATCAACGTATGGCTCATTGACAACTACAAACAGGGTTGCGTGCGGGTTGTTGTCAATCGCAAACTGAATGCGGGCGCGCATGATCTCACGAAGTTCATCTTTGGAAAACTCACCATCCACGAGCCAGTCGGGGTATCCGTACAAAATCCCATGCGCGACAATGTCGGAGATACCCGCTTCCAGCAAATCATCCGTAATGGCATCAATGCGCTCACGGTGATACTCGTCGATTTCGCCCCGTGCGGGTTCATTCTCTGCCCAATAATTACCCGCCGCAATGGTGCCGCGCTCAAATTCGCGCATCACCGCCAACTCGGCAGGCGTGATTTCATCGGCAGTATCTGTGCCCATCGCAATACCCACCTGTCTGCCAAAAAACTTCAGGGTGGATTTTTCCCACTCGTCGGTATAAACAGCCAGCGGCACGCCGGTTGTTTCATCCAGCATGACGACAAACGACTCCCCCGAAGCTGCGTGATGCTCCTGATACACAATCTGCACCTGTTCGCGTGCCAGCCCCATCACACGCAGGTAGTTCTCGCTTACCACCTGATCAACAAAATCATCATCGGGTTCTGGAACATTATCCAAGCCTTCAATAAAAGTGACTGGGGTTGCTGTAGGTTCAGGTGTGGCAATTGCTGTTTCTGCTGGTAACGGGGTATTAATAGCCGCTTCGGTCGGTGTGGACGTTGAGGCTGGCATACATGCCGCGAACAGGCCAGCAAAAAATATGAGTATGGGGATCTTTTGAATATTCATGGAATGTGCTCATAAAGAACTTGAACAATTGCATAATATGCAGGCTTTGCTCGGAAATCAATATCAAACAAGGTTGGGTTTGCGTCTGGCGGGCCAGAATCTTGTGTCCAAGCGTAAAAGTCATCAATATTTCCGAACCCAATCGTTTTTACACCCTTGTCCAAATACAAATCAAGCCACTGGGCAAACATTTCCGCTTGTGCAAGTCTGGGGTCTTCGATTTCGATCAATTTGCTTCTTCCGCAACAATCATTAATTGGTACTGGACCCGATACGACCATGGTTTCCGAGCCGCCGATTTCAAATCCATTTTCCTGCAGAAAATCCATTCTTTCGGAGATGATTTGCCAATCTTGCGGCTCATATATCCACCAGTTGTTCTGCCCAACCACCCCATCGATGCTGCTGTTATCATTACCCGCGATTATCTCTGAAATATATACACCATAAAAATAATCCAGCTCGTCTTTTGCAATTGGGTTGCCCGAATCAAAGATATTTGCCTCGTTGATGTAAGTCATTGCTTCTGGATTGTCCTCTTTTACCCAGTCAGCCACCTTGAGGGTTAATTCCGATGGTTTCAAACCAGTCGCCAGTCCCCAAAAATTCACTTCTGTGACATTGTTGTAAAGGTATTGAACATAAGCGCCCGACACTTCGTCTGACACATCCCACCGTTTTATTTCGGGGAATTGCAAAACCCTGGCTCTGACAACAAATTCGAAGATTTTGAGCATATCCTCTTGAGATTTTTGCAATCGAAATGATCGTAAAGGCTCAATGCGATTTCCGTCTGGGCGCAAACCTCCCTCATAGAGTTGTTGTGATCGAAACTGCGGATTGCCGCCAAAGGCACGAATTACATCAGCATCCATGCCATCAATTCCACTTTTCCAATAATATGGGTAGCCAGCGGGAACTGTGCCGGACGAAAAATCATTTTGAATACTATCCCAATTATCAAGAACATTTTGCCAGTCTGCTTGTGTGAAGTCGCCAAATACTGTCGTGACGTCCAGTTGTGTTGTGAAGACAACAACAGGGCTGTTTCCCAAGGTCATTTCTGAAATTCTCAGGAATTCCTGATATCTCCTCGGATCCAGACGTAACGAACACTCAAACTCAACACCCTTCAGTTGCCCAAGTTTTGCCATTGTCGCTGCCTGCCATGCGCCATTTTCTTCTTGAATGGCTAAAGGAATTTCATTGACAACTAAAAACAATATCCTGGACCCATTAACAATCTTTAGCTCGATATGTCTATCACCGTTTCCCCGCAACTCATTGGTTAATTGCCTGGCATCCATCTCTACGCCATCTACAACAACTTTTCCACCATAGGCATGAACATACTCATCAACCCAAACAGATAAATCTTTGGCGTCAGCAATATTTTCAGGTGCAAGTGTTTGTGTATTCGTTGGGACAGGTATAGCAGTATGTGTGGGGGCAGAAATTTCCGTTGGAATAGCTATCGCCGCTGGCGCACATGAAGCCAAAACCAGAGAGACAAACAAAATCATGGCGATAATATTGATTTTCATTGTGCACCTTTTTTAGCAAGGATGTTGAGCAGTTTTTTTGACTTTCTCAAAACTCTTCTTGCAATAACTCCAGCATGGCTTTCATAATTTTGTAAACATCCAACTTCGGCCGAAACTGATTGTCAAATATCATTGCTTTTGCTGTGGGGTCACCTTCGAGCTCAAACATAGAAACTGCATCTGTGAAGCCAAACACGGCATTTCTATCAATGTACTTGAATAATTGAGCGTAAATTTCAGCACGTGCGAAATCCAGGCTTTCTGGCGGAATACTTTTTATTTTTTCGTCATTATCGATGAAGAAATTGCGATCACTTATACTTACAGTGGCTTCCGTAGATGAAATTGGAAGTCCTAAGATTTCCAACTCGGCTAATGCTTTTTGCAACCCTATCTCCGAAGGAAACTTATACACCCAAATATGGTTTTGCAACCCTATTTCGTCAATTTGTGCGCCGTCAGCGAGTGCCATCTTAAGCACTTTGATATATTGTTGTCTTTCGCTATCGATATCAAGGATGTTGTTTTCATTAAAAATGATCCTAATATCTGGATTGACTTCTTTTGCCCAACCAGCCAGTTTAGTGATTATGCGCCTATCATAAACAAGCCTTGAAAGGATTTTGTCCGGGTCTCCCCATTCGAGAGCGAGGGGAATTTCATTGATAGTCCACTCATCTATTGTTAGCCCATCTTGACTGTAATGGCGAACAATCGTTTGCGTATATACCTGCAAGAATTTTTCATAATCATCATAGGAAATTTGCCCACTTTTCAGACCGTTTATTACTTCGTCGGTCATGTACCAGTTTACAAATAAATGATGACCTTGAACTTTTAACCCATTTTGGTTTGCAAATCTTACAATTTTATCTGCCGCCACCCAATCAAACATATTATCGATTTCGGATAAATCCTGATTTTGTTGGATTTTTTCAATGAGCAATATATCTTTTCCATTTGGAAGTAATACCTGCGTGTTTAATTCCCCATCAATAACAACATAATCTGCAACCTGTTTAAGAGTATCAACATATTGTTTGTCATCCAATTTCCACCATACTACTTGTGAGCCTGTATGTTTATTGGCAATGGCGCCCATGTTTGCTATTGTTGCCGCTTTCCACTCCTGTTCCCCCTTGTAATATGAATAAACCAAGAGAGGAAAATTACTTTCGTCGTAAGTTGTTGCCTGTTCATCTGTTGTGACCATCAAAATAGCCACATCCCCTTGATGAGTTCGTACCAGTTTATAAATCAGTCCATCATTTATTGCGCTTGGGGTAATTTCAACTCCTGCCAAGTTCATTGCATAAACGAATTGGGAGATTGGCGCATTGATATTTTCTAAATCAAACAATTCAGGATTCGAAAAGCGCGGGTCAGGGATAATTTGCCCTTCTATTTCAATTGTAGGCATTGGTGATGGAGTAATTGTTGGCGTAGGTGGAACAGGCGTGATTGTTGCCCCCGGAATTGACGTTTCCGTTGGAACGATTGTCGCTACTGGAGCACATGAAACCAAAACAAGAGAAACAAGCAAAACCGTGACGAAGCTTTTTAATTTCATTGATTACCTTATTATGCAAGGAGTTGCCCAACGACTGTCGAAAAACACACATTAACGCTCGGGGCACGGGGTTGCTGGACTTTATTTGCGGTTCGGCTCACCCCAAGCGGGTTAGATCTTTCCTCCAAAGGAGTGTATCTTGCTGATGTTGTGAACCATAGCGTACAACCTCCATTGTACATCCGCTTTTCGTTTCGATCGTAGCGTGAAACGATGCGTACGTCTCTACACAGAGATGTCGGAAAAGGATTTTGGGTAAAAATCCCCGCAGAATGACCACCCTGAGAATGCAAATCTTGGTCTGTCACAAGTGCATTGAAGCAAATTGATCCATCACGTTCAGCATCTCAGGCGATAATCTGCGGCGAACCTCAGATTCAATCTCACGGGGCAAGCCCCCATAATAGGCCTCAGCGATCGAGCCTGAAATGGCAGCCATCGTGTCTGCATCGCCACCCAACAAGATCGCGTTGCGGACAGCACTTTCGAAGTCGGTCGATTCCAAAAAGGCAATAATTGATTCCGGGACGGATCCAGGGCAAGTTGAATCCCATTGATAGATGATGGGACGGATATCGTCCAGAGAGCGCCTCAAGTTGTAACCGAAGCGGGTTTCAATTTGCTGACGTATTTCTTCATTCTCAACCCCAGTCCTTGCAAGATAAATAGCCAAAGCCACAGATTGCGCGCCTTTGATGCCTTCCGGGTGATTATGGGTCACCGCCGCAGAACGTTCCGCTTCCCCCAGCACATCATCCAAGGTATCAAACGCCCATCCCACAGCACTGACGCGCATGGCAGATCCGTTCCCAAAACTATTGTAGGGTTCAACGCCATCCTCTTTCAACCAGCGACGGAAATAACTGCCATAACCGGCTTTGGGGTAGCGTCTGGCATATTCCACGATGGATTCTCCATATCCACGTTTATTGATAATAGCATCTGCCACTGCAATGGTGAGGACGGTGTCATCTGTAAATTTAGAGCTTTTGGAGAATAGCGCGAACTGCGGATCGGTACAGGCTTTCCATTCGTGACGGGAACCGATCATGTCACCAGCAATCGCGCCAAAGAGGCAAGTAGAGTGAATGGTTTCCATTTTTACAGAATCTATTTCTTCACTTCATTATCATCGCCAGCAAGGATGTTGCTGTCTTTGACATCGCCATATATATTGATGACGCGGCTTGCCGCTTCTTTGCGTTGCGTTTCAGATTCAATACCGCTCAAAATTTGACGTACGTTGACAGTAACCAGTCGACTGCCATCCTTAACGCGACAAGTCTCGTCTCCTTCGCGTTCGAGCATGAGCAAGTAATCATATTCAAGTGGTTCTGCGTTCGGAGCATTCGGTACAGGGACTCTTTTCTGCGCATCCAAGCCTTTGATGGACGCATGTATCTCATCCAGCTGATACCGTATCGCGGACAAGGCGTCACGGCGGGTGTGTTCGAGACCGTCAATGGCGATGGTGATTTTGCGATCTTCAATATCGGCTTTGACCAGCGCTTTGTTTTCGCCGATCTTCAACATCACGCCAGTGCGCCAAACGAGACCATCATCAATCTTCTGGTTCATTCGGACGATGAAGCGGGTGATGACGCTGGAACGTAGGACGGGATAGGTATATTCAAAAGCAGGGATACCATTAAATTTCAATTCGGCAGGTTTGTCTTTGGGCAACAGGTCAGGAACAAGGAATGTTTTATCAGTTTCAAGGTCATAGCACAGTTCAAACCTTTTCATTAAGTCAACAATCGAGAGCCTTCTGCTTCGCGGATATTCAGGTTGATTAAGAATTTCATCCAGCATAGAGACGGTGAGCACGCCCTTATTTTGGAACAATGCAGGCGAATTGACAATCTTGTACACACCATTGGTGACCCATTGTGGGTTGAGAATGCCAAGTTCTGATAGGCGATAATCATCCTGAAAATATAAAATTACGCCGAGGTCATGGAGAAAGCCAATCAGCGTGCGTTGACTGGTTTCGTCGCTAACATCGTTTTCGGCGCACAGGTCGAGATATTTGTCGTGGGTGATGAAATTGGACTCGCGCCCCAGCCCTTCCAGTTTGGTTTTGACGGCAAACCAGGTTTCAGGCAGTAAATCGCGGACATGGGGCAGGTTGTTAACCTGCTCAGTGATGGCGGCTTTGAGTGCTTCTATGCCTGCGCCTGTGGCAGCGGAGGTTTCGAGGATACCGACGATGTTGGGGTATTTCTTTTGCAAGCCTGTGCGGTCAATGTCAAGCGGGTGCTGGTCTGTTTTGTTTCCAACAATCAAGACTGGTGAATCATCACTAAAGGATTGGATAATTTTGAGCCAGTATTCGACACGGTTTTCTTCTTGGGTCAAGCGGGAATCGAGTACCAAAAGATAAAGACTACGCTTGGTGAGGAAGAACTGGTGGGTGGCGTGCATGATTTCTTGTCCGCCGAAATCCCAGATGTTTACCTTGATAGATGACTCCTGCTCCACAGTCAATTGATTGATGGAAATACCTTCTGTCTTGGTTTGATTCTGATCAAAAGTATTGTACAAAATTTTTTGAACAAGCGATGTTTTTCCTACACTGCCCTGTCCAACAAAAATCAATTTTACTTCGTTGAGTTGTCGTCGTTTCTCAATCAAGACAGTATAGTAATAATTAAAAATTGCTTTTGGCTCTTCAATCCTTCTCGAAATTTCCAAAGGTATCGGAATTGGATTATTTCTAATCCGAAGTATTTTCAAGTTGCTCAATTTGTCCATACTCATTGGGAATTTTTCAATACGGTTGTTTCTCAAATCAAGGATCTGTAAATTTCTCAGTTTTACAATTTCCGCAGGTAATTCTGCTATATCATTATCAAAGACATCAAACACTTCCAAGTTTTCAAGTTTCCCAATTTCAGGAGGCAATATAGAGATTTTTGTTCTGTGTATTACTAAACCTTTTAATTTTGTGCATGAGCCTATTTCTTTGGGGAGAGTTAGAATTTCTTGCGTGATGGATGGGTTGAAGTCAATTTGATGTAACAGGGAAGGCTCTTTAAGTTCCCCCCAATAATGTCTGTCGCTAACACCAGAAATGAGAAGATAATCCCAATTCTTTTTTATAGCGGTTCCAATGACTTCAATAAACTCACCTTCTGAATTTACCTTGTGGTAAATCGTCTTAACTGCCATATCTCACTCCATTCGAATTGATTTTTTGATAACTGCATATGGGCTGGTTTCATGCAAAGATAGGGGAAGAAGACAACACAGTCAAGCTTTTCGCTCCACGAGTAATAGCGACATAAAAATTTTGCTTAGTGTTATCACCGTTTTGAATATGGTCAACATTCAAGACGATAACATGGTCAAACTCAAGCCCTTTAATAAGTAAAGTACGTGAAATGATTTTGTCTTCAATCATTCGTCTACCATTAATTCGTGTTTTATCGCGCACAGCGAATGCAGCATCGGAAAATTTCTCGTGGTTTCCAGTGCAAAACTCTTGGGCAGATTTTTTCATTTCTTGAAAAAGTTCTTTACGATAAACGGGTAATTTTTGCAAGGCTAAATTGATAATCATCGGTATCGAAGAGATAAAATTGTCCATATCAAGTTTATCTATTTCAGACTTTACTTCTTGCAATGCAGTTGGTTTTGATTGTTCTGTAATCCCTTGCTCGATAAAGCATTTCAATCTGTGTTTCAATTGAAATAAATTTTTACTGAGATTTCTGTCAAACTCCCGCCCTTCACTTTGAAGCGCGTAACAGTCCATTTCCTCAATACACTGATATTGACTACCTACTTTTTTACCTATAATACGGTCAAAATGCTCCCCGTTTTGATTTTTTTGCCCCGAATGAATCCCTGCAACAGTGCCTGACCTGTCAAAGTTTAATAAAACTTGCGCCTCTCGTTCATCTGACCATTGTTCCCAAATTATTTGCGAATAGTTTCTCAGATCCACAGGTTTGTCCGCCTGTAATAATTCTCGAATTGAAGCTATTTGCTCGCCAAGTTCTTGGTTGTTTCCATCTTTCATCCAGCGATAAGGATTTTTCAAAGGAGGTAATGGCGCAAAAGATTTTATTACATCATTTTCCCAGTTGACAGCTGGGTCTTGATTGAAATCAAAGATTTTTTGAAGTGGATCTCCCAAAACGCATACTGGAAGGCTCTCGCTTAATTTTTTGATTATTTCATGCTGTGACCTTGTGCAATCTTGATATTCATCAATGAAAACCCCATCATAACTTGCACAAAGAACATCTTTAACAAATGGGTACGCAAACAATTTTTGTGCAGCAGGATAAACTTGCGACCATTCTCTACTAGATGGGCGCGGGTTTGCAAACTCTGACATTGAAGGATAAGCCAGAATATATTTGAGAAGCCAGCTGGCTATGGTAGCGATACGATATTTAGAATGTGGAACGTTATACTTGTTCAGACGAGAACGTAAAACGGCTACCCCAGCGTGGGTATGTGTCAAAACCAACTGCCGCCCTTTTGCTTGTGCAACAGCCCTTGCAATTGCTTCCGTTTTTCCACACCCTGCTGCTGCTTCTACATACACAGGGACGTTTGTTGTTGCCATTTGGTGTACGACATCATCAAAAAAATCACTCATAACACCACGCTTCCAATTGATTCAAAGTTTTCATTGTTGGCGTAGATTCCATTTGGTTAAGGTAGCGCGTCACCAATTTTGCCAGATGTTCTCCCTTATCACGTCTCTTGAACCATTCGCCCTTACAGGCGGCTTTGCCCAATCCTCGACGTAAATCAGACTCTTCAACTTGGTTTTCAAGGGTCTGAAAATTCTTATCATGCGGAGAAACGGTTATATGCCTGTAAATTTCATTCCACACAGATTCCAAGGGCTGTTGTTGCTCTGATGAATTATCTACAATTTTTATCATTACCGCGCATTCCACAATTTCGGATAGCGCTTCAAGAGGTAAATCTAGGCACAAACGTTCTTCAATTGAGAGACCTTTGCCATCATTAACTTCCCATAAAATAACATTGACCGCACTTAACTTCATTTCAGCAATTGACGGTTTTAATTTATCAACTTTATCTGAGTCGCCAAAAAACGTGACTTGATAATCTAAATTGGCTAGATCCACTGCAATTTTAGGGGATTCATCACCTCCACCTCTTGGGGCTGATACTGGCGTTGTTCCCGCTTCAGCCAAATTTTGATATTTTTTTCTTTTGCCTTGGCGTTTTGGCTCCCAATATTCCTTATCCAAGCCTATCAAGAATCCGTCTTCTGTTTTTCCTTCACAAACGATTATTTTCTTAGCGAGAAAGGCTTCAGGAACTTTTCTTACTATGTTTTGGAGTGCCGCTCCAACTTGCTTGATAGATATATTTCCGACTTCATTTCGTACTACAAATAATTCATCAGCCTTACATTCAACAACAGTCACTGATGAATGTGTTGAGAAAATGACTTGATGCGTTTCATCTTTGGTTGGACGTAATTGCCTAATTAAATGTCTCAAACGATAGGGTTCCAGACTATTTTCTATTTCGTCAATCAAAATAATAGCACCATCTTTAATGGATGCTTTATTTGCTGCCATTGACATTAAGCGGCGGCTACCTGCGCCGCGCAAAGTTAATGGCAAATTTCCGTCCAATAAAGTAACTGCGCCTTGTCGCAAGCTTACTCGACTTGGGTCAATTCCTGCCTGTACTTTGCCGTCCCTATCGACCCCAAATGCCTGACAGTTCTCTTCAAAACCTTGAATCGCGCCATCTAATGTACTCAGGTCAGCATTTCCGCTTGCGTTCAAAATTACCCGTTCCAAACCAGCAAGCATTTCAGATATCTGATCAACATTTTCGGTCATTCGACTCATTGCCGAGTGCTTTCCCCATGTTAGATCTGCTTCGACGTAATTTCCGATACGCAAGACGCCTAACAATCTTCTCTCTGTCGCATTTATTTTTTGTGGATTTCTTTGTTCTTGTTGCTGAAACGGGATTACTTCCCACACTGGTTCAAAATCGCTATCAATAGTCAGGCAAATATGCAAAGCATTAACTCGGTTGTTTTGAACACTATCATCTTGATGAAACGCCTTATTATCAGGATCGTAAAATCCCAAGTACAATCCAAATTTATCTTCGGCTGCTAATTGTTTGGGAATATTGGTGATGATAGCAGAAATTTTGATCGGAGCAGCAGTATTTCTCTGATAAAAATCAACCTCACTTATTGCGAGATTCCACGTGCTCCCAAAGAGGTAATCCATTGCCAATAAAATAGTACTTTTCGTGGAATCGCCAGATCCTATTAGGCAGGCTATATCTTCATGTAGTTCCCATTCCAGTTCGCGAATGCCGCGAAAATTATTAATAGACAGTTTTCGTAACTTCATTGTAATCTCCTGATATTATTTCTTCACAGTCTAATACTCACCCGCAAACTTCTCGTGGACCCAGAGGAATTCCTGGCGTTTGTTCATCACGCGGACGAGACCACCGTAGCCAGGGTCTTTGGCTTTGAGCAGGGCGTGGAGTTCGCGCAGGGTGGAGCCATCGGCGCGTGCCGCAACGCCGTGTTCGAGATTGGTTGAATCTGTGGTGCCGAGGAAGTCGCCGATCTTGGCGGTTTCGCCGAGGGTTGCGTCAATGATGGATTTACCGAAATCGAGTTGTTCTTCGATGAGTTTGTAGGCGGTTTCGTCAAGCGCGAGTTTGACGGCGGAGGAGGCGACGGGCAGCACCATGCCGAGCGTGCCTGTAAGGAATTTCAGGTAGGGGCTGGCTTTCTTGAACCATTCACGTTCCAGTTCGAGATCGTAGACACCTTTCTTCATATCGCCGTTGTTGAGAACTGGGAGCGGCAGGCGCGAATGTTCACACCACAGGATGAGGCGGAATTTTTCTCGAATCCAAGTTTTGGGATTGAAGGCGCTACGATCAACAGGGAAGAAACTGAACAGGCGTGGACCTTCTTTGGCTTCGTCGGTGAGGATTTGCAGGAGATCGGTGTAGGTTTTGTCCACTTGGGAGAGAATGCGGCGTGTGTGGTTGTCTAGATGGTCAAATTGTCCAATTGGCAAAGAGCCGACTGAATTTTCGTTCCCGATAATAATATTGCTTTGGGCGACGTTTCCTGTTATATGGATTTCGTTTGTGTATCTATTTTGCTGGCGTATGCTTTCAATTTGAGCCTTGACTTCGGCGAACTCGGCAAAGATCAGCGCAGTGGTATCTGGCTGTGCAGCAGGCGCATTGCGAAGTAGTGAATCAATGTTTTGCCATTCGCCGCAGACGGAGCAAGGAAACTCATCTTTCCCCTTACGTTTGCTGCCCATCAAAAGATTAACTTCAAACAGCCCTGTACCAGGCGTACGTTTTCCGCAGGGTTCCACACACGGAACCATCACATCACAACGGAGTCCTTCCCAAAAACTTTCGACGAGGAATTTCACTTCGCGGGTCAACATGCCGAGCAGTCCTTCGGGGTACGGCGAACGGACGGTAATGCGGACGTCGTTGCCCACGTGTTCAAGAAAGGCGCGGCTCTTGTATTCATCTTCCAGCACCAGCCCGCGCTGCCAATGGACGCTGGCGTTGTAGTCCACGCGCCCGAGGGAATATTTGTGCAGGCGGACGATCAACTGGTAGAACAATCCTTCCGCGCTGGCAGATTGACCGTTGCCTGCGTCCACGATGTGACAGATTTGAGTCTGTTGGATGTCGCCTGACGCGGGAGATGATTCCCACGCGGCGGAAAGATTCTGCGGGCGGATATCGGGGACGAGTTGACCGATCAAACTGACAGGGTCAGAGTCGCTTCGGGATGTTGGATCAGCCACACGGTAGGAAAGATCGAAGCGCTCCATCAGGCGGAGAAAGATCGGGTGCAGATTCTTTTCGTATCGCGAATCCGCTGCGCGTTTTCCATCATCCCACAAATGACTGAGGCGCGAGAAGTTGACCAAGCCATGTTTGGCGCGCGTCTCTTCATCGTCGAGGACATAACTCATGGCGGTGGCAAGCCAATCGGGACGGAGGATGACGATGTCGCGCAGGGTCGGGTCGTTTTCGTAATGAGTGAGATGACCGAGACGGTGCGAGATGGTGATGAAGAGGCGCGCGATTTCATCATCCATGTTGTGGGCGCGGCAGATGTCGAGGACTTCACGCAAAGGCAGATACGGCGCGCCCTTGACTTGCAGGGCTTGACGGACATCGGCAAAACTCTTCGGCACGGAGCGACCGACTTCGGGCAGACTCGCGGCGACTTGGGCAATGGCGCGTTTGAGTTCTTCAATGCCTTTGCGTTGACCTTGCGCGTCGGGCTTGCTGTCTACGAAGAAGAAATCTACAACGGTCTCGCGCCCGAACAAGTCCCACAGTTCCTGACGGTCAATATCGGGCTGACGCTGCTGCGGTCCGCCGTGCGTGGCGACGACAAGGATCTTCGCGCTCGGCTCGCGGCGCTTGACGAGTTGAATCCATTCTTTGACCTGTCCCGCCTGTGAGCCTTCGCGCGGTTTCCATACGACGAGATAGACGGCGGGTGCGCTGAAGAATAACTGATGCGTGGGGCGGTACACGCGCTGTCCGCCAAAGTCCCAGGCGTTGAGGGTGATGGTGGTTTTTGTGTTGGGATGGCTAAGTATTACGGGTTTAATTTGTATGCCATGTGTGGATATGTGTTCTTGCCATTGATTGTTAAGTAATGCATCTGTTAGACAAGTTTTTCCAACTTCACCTTCGCCAATAATAATAAGTTTTGCTTCTTGAATATTGATTTTTTCTGATTTTGCACGGAGATAACCTTTGACTGCCCTTAAGCCTTGTTTGTAAGCAGCAGCAAGTTCGGGAGTTAATGGGTTATTATCCAAAGCAAGGATTTTTATTTTTTTAAGCTTGATAATTGAAGATGGTAAGTCAACAATATTGTTGTTCTCTAGTCGAAGTTCTGATAAGTTCTTAATATCACCTATTTCTTCGGGTATTTCCGCAAGCATATTGTTATAAAGAATAAATTCCCTTAATTCACTTAAATTACCAATAGATATTGGCAATTTGGTCAATGAATTTTTATCCATTCGCAATTCTCTTAGGTCAATAAAATCAGCAATATATTCTGGAAGATTGGCAAACTGATTATTATGTAAATATAATTTCTGTAAATTTACGAGACCGCCAAAAGAATCTGGCAGAACTTGTAATTTATTAAATCCTAAATCCAAATATATAAGTTGTAGTAAATTACCAATTTTTTGGGGCAGTACGGAAAGTCTGTTGTAAGAAACATCTAATCTAATTAAGTTGGTTAAGTTTTCAAATGATTTAGGGAGTATTTCTAAATTGTTTCTTGAAAGATTTACAAATTTTAATTTTTGAAGCCGCCCAATATTTTCAGGAAGTTCAGTTAATTCATTGCCTTGTATATTCAATTCTCTTAAGTTAGTGAGTTCACAGATTGAATTTGGAAGTTCATCTATTCTTAAGTAAGATAAATCAAGTTTTGATGATTTTGCTTGTCGTATTGCTTTAATTCTGTTTTCTGCTTGTAGGTAGGCTTGGTCTTTGGACATGGTTAGAGACCCTTTTGTCCTTCGGACATCTCCCTTGAAGGAGAAAGTTTGCTGCTGTTTTGATAAGAGTTTAGAAGATTCATTTTAATTTCCCTTTGACGTTGGGGATTCCACGTACATTTCAGCGAAGTGTTCCATCAACAGGCGGTGGACGAAGATATATCCGCCACCGACGCGGCGCAGGAAGATCAGGTCAACGCAGTGGTCGAGGAAGGAAATATAATTCCATGGTGTGTATCGATATACAGAAAGTACAAATCTTAATACGTAATGATGAATGACTGCGAGTCCACCCGCCAACAAAGCAATCGGGAATCCAATAGCAGGCTCAAGAGATAGTGCGCCTAACATTGCCATAAACAAATCATAGATATTCAATCCATTAAAAAGAACTGCAAATATCATAAAAATCAACGACAATGCTATCCATGAGAAAATAACACCTTTCAGAGCATTATCTTCGGATTGTCGGATACCTTGATTGGGAATGGTTCTGGTTACTTTATTGGTATATGTCAGTCCTGTTAAAATCATTCCGAGTAATCCGCCGATTAAAGTAAAAAGTATTAAAACAAGAAACCACATCAAAATCACATCAATAAAATTGTAATCGCCTAACATTTCGCTGAGAGAGGCACCAAGAATGATCCCGAAGAACATAGAAGGCAGGATCGCCAATCCAATTCCCAAGACAATACCAACAATTCCGCCTAATAAGGTTTTCTTTAACCCTTTCCACGACCAATTAATTATTTCTGCGGGTTTAATTAAACGATCGTACAAGCGAGGCGCCAACCACCCGATCAACCCTGCAATCAACCCCGACCCAATGCCTATAAGAATCCCGGTGGACAGACCAATGGCAAGTGCCACAATCACTGACATCCAACTAATCGGCCCGTATAAAGCGATAGGCAAACTTAATACTATGCCCAATATCCCTCCGAATGCCGTAATAACTACAAAACGGGAGAACGAATAAAGATTTTTTTGAAAACGTTTTTCTAGCCAGCTCAATGACATTCTTTCGAGCATGAAAACGGACTGTGAAGTCTGTCTCAAGTTCTGAGCTAACCATGCCAGCCACCGTAATACATCCTGTCTTTTATAAACTGATCTCACAGAACGTGGATGTTCAAATATGCGCTCGATATAAGTATCAAAAAGATGTTTGCGCCGTGCCTTTTCATTCCCCGAAACCAAAATCTCCACATCCCGCTTATCCCGATACGCCATGAGCATAATGCTCAAAAATAAAGGCGTTTCTGCTATTTCTCTCAGTCCGCCGTCTTTTTCAAGAGCCTGCTTGATCCCCGCCATCTCCTCCCCAAAGCGATTAAAGAATTCAGTAATCTGTTCTTGTGTCAGCGGCTGGACTTCGATTGCGCCTTCAAAGGATAATTTTGCGCTGAGGTCTGCGTAATCCTGACTGCGGCTGCACACAGCAAGGGAGGTCAAGCCGTTTTGTTTTCTGAACTCGTTGATCGCTTCCACGCATTTGGCACGGCTTTCCTGTCGCACTTCGTCCAAGCCATCCAGGAGCAACAGCAGTTTATTTCCCTTCACCCAATCGGGTGCGGTCTTGCGTGGGACGCTGTACAGGTTGTTTAGCTCCTGTGCCAGCCAATCAGCGAGCGTGAGTTTCTCTGTCCACGAGGCGAGGTTGAACACCATCGGGATAGGCTGGGTGACATCTTCTCTGGCGCGGGCGATCAGTCCGCGGGCGAGTTCGAGCAGCATGGTTGTCTTGCCAGAGCCAGGCGCGCCGAGAATCAGCAGGGAACGTCCCATGCCGATGGAGTCGAATATCTCCAGCATGGAGGTGCCTGCTGGGAGGGTTTCGTCAGTGGATTCCTTTTTGAGCGTCCACGGATATTGGGTCACCGCTTCGGGGTCTTGTTTGATTCCCAAGTCCAATAACGCCGCGCCATGCAGGGACGCGTCCAGCACGCCTTTGATCCATGCGTTTTCAACGTGGTTGAGTAAGATGCGGCGATTGCGCTGTTCGAGAGTCTCTTTCTCGCTGGGAAAGATGTAATTGATAATCTTTTGAAAAAGGTTATTGTCCCCGATAAAGACGTTGCTATCCCTCACATCTCCATTGATGGAGATGCTCTTGTTCTTGGAAGAACGTGAGGGCTTGTTGGTAGGCATTTGGATTTTGGCGGGACTAGCCCCGCTGTCTGCTAATTATACGACCTCTTTTTCCCTCCCCACAATCTTTACTTCTCAATTTGCTTGATCGCCGGAATTATAAACAATGTTTCCAATATTTTTTTGAACACATTGACATAAGAACACTTGTTCTATTACAATCTCTCGCATGTCTATCTGGCAAAAACTGCTTGCTGCGATAGGCTTGCGTCCCCTATCTGCCCCTCGTAAATATCAGGTCAGCGAATCCTTCCAAGTGACCCTGACCACCCTTTCCCAGCACGAAGGGCGTCCTGAAGATGAGTTGATCCAAGACCTGCTGGCCGCGGGCCTCACCCAGTATTATTCCTCTGACGTCCTCCTCGATCAGTGGGAAACCCTCTCTCCCCGCGAACGCGACGTTGCTGCGTTGGTGTGTTTGGGTTATACCAACAAAGAGATCGGCGTCAAACTCCACATCTCCCCTGAAACCGTTAAATCTTATCTACGCAATGTTCTGATCAAGTTCAGTTTGCATACCCGGTCAGAGCTACGCCTCACCCTTAAACACTGGGACTTCAGCGCTTGGCAGCATTGACCTTGGATTTACAGCCTGCGTATTGTTATCACCCATATCTGCCTCCCCCATAGTGCTCCCCCACGAAGCACCCATCAGGGGATTTTTTATTTTATCAATTCAATGTATCGTGCAGGCATGGACCTACTCCCTGTTCTCAAACCTGGCAAGATTATCCTGGCATATAATGCATCCGCCATTCTGCCCTCACTGCTAGCTGAACTTGCCGTGTGTGGACCAGTCACTGTGCTGGATGGCGGCAATCGCTTCCCTGCTTATCGCATTGCCCAGGAACTTCGCAAACGCAATCTGGATATCCATGCCGCAGCAGAACGTCTCTATCTCCGCCGAGCCTTCACTGCCTACCAGATTGTCCACTTGCTGGAAAGCACTCCAGCCACCACTCATCCGTACATCATTCTTGACTTGTTCACCACCCTGCAGGATGACCAGGTCCACCCACGTGAAGCCGAACGTCTGCTCACTCAGTGTTTTATCCATTTGGAACGTCTGTCACTTGCCAGCCCAATCGTACTCTGCTCCCACTCAATCATCACTGAAGACAAAGCCTTCCTCCTCCAGCGCCTGACTGAACGCATCGATGAAACTTTCTTCTTTGCTGAACCTGCCGTTGCTCAAACCTTTCAGCCTGCACTTCTTCAAATGGACACCTGACACATATGGGACGCACCGTCACAACCATTACACAGTATCTCAACGAGACCGAAGCCATGCTCGCGGCGTTTCGTCGCAGTTTACGCCGTAGCGACCAATACATCTTCGATGGGATCTTTGCATCAGCTCGAAAACACATCACTGCTATCAGCCAAAGCGACGCACTATTGCCTTTTGAGACAGTCTTATTGGCAGTGTTACTTGAGCAAGCCAAAGACCTCACTGCCCTGCAACACGAGCTCGAGCAATTGCGCCGTGAATGAAGCTACCGGCTGGCTCTTCGACTTATATCTCCATCCGGAACGCGGCATCGTACTATGGTTCATTACCGATGAAGGCGTCCGCCTGCGTTTGCGCATGGATTTCAACATGACCTTTTTTGCCGCGGGTGATTTTTCGCGTCTGCGTGCCGCATGGGTCTTTCTCAGGGAACGAGCCCAGCTCGCCCGTGTTCGTCGCCGCGATCTCTTCCTCGGCGAACGCGACCTGCTCTCAATCACCGTAGATTCCACTTCGAATCTCTTTCGCGAATTGCAAACAACGTTTCCGAATCTGGATTATTACGATGCAGATATCCCGATCTCGTTGCGCTTCATTGCTTGCACCGGGGTTAATCTCTTGGGACGTTGCCGCCTCTCATATAACGGAGAATGGCTTCTCACCATTGAACCTTTGTCATCACCTTGGGCAGTGCAACACGACCCACTTCCACTGCGGATCATGCGCCTCAGCCTGGATGTAGATCCTGCCTTTCGTGAGCCAAACCAGATCAAGGTCCAGTCTGAACGAGGCGCATACCTCCTGAACCTGAATCCTCGCCGCGCTTTGATCATCAGCTTGCAGGCAGATATCCAGTGTCTTGATCCCGACCTGATTCTAACCTCGCATGGCGATGACTGGTTGATTCCCAATCTCATGGCTTGGAGTGCAGAGACCGGCCTGCGCCTTGATCTCAACCGCGACCGCACATTAGAGGTTCAGACAAAAAAGGCGAACAGCTATTTCACTTATGGGCAGATCGTGTATCGTAGAGCGCAGAGTCACCTCTTTGGCAGGTGGCATATCGATCGCAAAAACGCCATGTTGTTCAGCGAGTATGAATTGCAGGGATTATTGGAACAATCCCGAGTGACGGGGGTAGGCGTGCAAGAAATGGCGCGCAAATCGCCGGGGGTGGGCATCACGGCTTTGCAAATGGTCACAGCACTTCGTAATGAAGTAATGATTCCATTCACCAAACAGCAGGCAGAGAAGACCAAGACGCTCGTAAATCTGATCCGTGCCGATAAGGGTGGTTTGATCTATCAGCCGATCATCGGTGTGCATCCGGATGTGGCTCAGATCGATTTCGCTTCGATGTATCCCAGCATTATTGTGAAGCACAACATTTCGCCGGAAACTTTGGGAGTGGTGAATGCGCCAATGGGGTTGATCCCCCTAGCTCTACAGCCTTTATTAGAAAAACGACTGGCGATTAAAGACTTGCTTCGGCAAATGAATGAACGTGATTGCCAATATAAAGAGATGAAGGAACGTTCTGCTGCGTTAAAGTGGCTGCTGGTGGTGTGCTTTGGATATTTGGGTTACAAGAACGCTCGCTTCGGGCGGATCGAATCACATGAAGCGGTGACTGCCATCAGCCGCGAGTTGATCCTGCAAGCCAAGGAGGTCGCCGAAAACATGGGCTTCACGGTCTTGCACATGTATGTGGACAGTCTCTTCGTACAGCGCGAAGGAACACGAGAGCGAATGGATTTTGAGCCGTTGTTGGAGGCGATCTATAGACAAACGAAGATTCCGATTGCTTTGGACGGGATTTATCGCTGGGTATGTTTTCTGCCTTCCAAGCGCGACAAGCGCATCCCGGTCCCGAACCGATATTTTGGAGTGTTCCAATCCGGAGAGGTGAAGTATCGTGGCATTGCAGCGCGAAGGCGGGACACTCCCTACTGGGTAAAAAAGATCCAACTTCAAGTACTAGAGTGCCTGGCGCAGGCGAAGACTTTGACAGAAGTGTCATCATATATCCCGGATGCGCATGCGATTCTTGCGCAGGCAAAACGTGATCTGCGAAATGCGCAAATCGCACCAGAGGATCTGGTGGTTACGCAAAGTCTAAGTCGGGAAGTAGAGAGATATAAAACACCCTCACCGGTAGCGAGGGCAGCGGGGCAGCTTCAAGCAGTAGGCAGAAGTGTATCACCAGGGCAGTTCATCCGCTTTGTGTATATCCGCGGCAAAGAGCGGGTCCGCGCTTGGGAGCTGGGTCTGGATCCAAGGATGGTGGATATTAAGAGATATATTGAGTTACTGGAGAGAGCTTGCGAGGAAATACTGGACTGCTTTCCCATTAAAGTACAACAGCCGGAATACCCTTCATCTTGGCTGATGTAAAGTAATGAGATAGGGGTCCGCGCCAGTGAAGGTGATTCCGGGGCAGTTCTGTCGTGTGTACTTGAATGACGTATTTATGCCTTCAACTTGGTTTCTAAGTTTTGCACCAAAAGACTATACTATCCGTCTGGTAATTGAATATCTCCATTTTTAGTCAACATTTTTATTTTTAAGTGAAAAAATAAAAAACCAAATACAGAGATTAAGACCCCAAAAATACTTACATGAAAAAGGATCTCAAGTATCCATACTGGAAATTCTGTGTGTAAATCCTTAAAACTAACAAAAATTGCCAAAAGTGGGAAAAAAGATAACAAACTAGCGGTCCGCCAAGCTTTTAATAATGCAGTGCTTGATAGAAGAAAAGCTGTTTGCGTCTCGAATCTAGACATGAATAACTGATATTCTTGATTGTCCTTTGTAAATTTTAGAGAAGACCGCAATATAAGCAAAATGCATAATATTGCAACCCCAATTGCAATACCCAAACTAATCAGCCGTTCTTTACTTCCTGAAAAACTATCAGCAATAATCGTGATAACAACTGAAATTTGCGAAAGAAAATATAGCTTAGGTTCAGGTCCATTTAGATTGCCCAAGTTTTTTCTTAACACATTCCATAACAAATTCATTTTTCCATGCCTGCTCTAATAAATTTAAGGATTTGTTTTCTTTTTTCCTTGTCCTCAATCTTCATAACAGCTTCTACAATCTCTACAAGATCCTTTTGCTTTTTTGAATAATCCTTAAATCTTTCTAAAAATAGTTCGTCTTCATAAATATCCAGCCACCCAACCATTTCATATAACACGACACGAGGCATTTTAAAATAATCTGCTATCTTGTTTCCCAATACAATATCGAGTGGTCTTTTTCCGTTAAGAATTAAAGATAAATATGAATGAGTAATCCCGAGATCAGCAGAGATCTTTCTTAAGGATAAATCATTTTCTTTCGCTCGTTTTAAGACAAAATCCTTCAAAACTGCTACTTGGCCGTTCATTCGAATCTCCTTGACAAAATAAAAATCATACGTAAAATGGTTACAAATTGTCACCTTTTGCTATCGTGTATTTTTCAAAATGAATATCCTGACATGTCTAAATAACTATCCTAATTACCTGCGCGGCGTTCGTGACAGCACAGATAACACAATCAAAAGTTACATGTATGATGCGAGACAGTATATAAATTTCTTTGCCAATCAAATCGATTCAAGTTTAGAGGCATTTGACATCACACCAAAGCTCATTCGAGATTACTCCATTTATCTTCGTGAGGTGATAAAAAATAATGAGGCAACTATTGAAAGAAGGTTACATGGCGTGTCCTCTTTTTGGCTTTACTTACATCATCAATACGATTTTTCAATACCAGTGCCTTTGAAATATTGTGGGGTCCAAAAAAGAAAAAAAAGAAAACCTACGTCACCATTGAAAAAAGATAATTTCAAAAAAATTCTTGAGGTCATCGAAAATGAAGTATCAAAAATTAAGTGAATTTCGGTTCTTGCGCGATTTAGCAATAATTCTTGCCGTGAAGGAAACAGGGGCAACAATCCAACGTATTATTAAGTTGCCACTAGCTAAGCCGCCGAAGTTAAACACAAACCTAGCAAAAGAAGTTTTTCAAGAGTATCTTGATATTCGGAATGTTCTCTTCCAAAAGGAAGGATCTATTTTCATAACGGACGAAAATCGGACTTACTTACAAGAGAAATTTAAACAGAACTTCAAGCGTCTTTTATTAGGTGCTGGGATACCAAATTTTCAGTATGGACCGGCCAGTCTTACATACAACCAGATAGACAAACTGATGGATCTAAAATTTTTAATCCAACGTCCAAATTTTCAAGTCTACCTAGCATCAGCACTTCTTGGTTTTCAGGCATTACGTCCAAATGAAATTGCCAAACTCCATAAGAATGATGTTTTTTTAGAGGAAGGAACAATCTTGCTAAGAGACACAAAGAGTAGGGAAGATCAACAGATTGTTATTTATCCAAACTTGATCGAGCCATTAAAAAGATATATAGGTCATATCAAAGATAATGAGCCTCTTTTTGTAAGGGAAAGCAACAAGCAATGGGTACAAAAAGATGTATACCGGGCGATCAAGAATTTTAGCCACTACTACAATCAAGGAAATATCACCCCGCGTAAGCTTCGGGCCACGGTTTCAAACTACATGATTAACTCGGGAATACCAATAAAGTTTGTAAGCATCTATCTTCGGCATAAGGATGTAGCTACAACTCTTCGGCACTACATGGCGGCTGCTGGAATTGACGAGTCGCGAATTGCATCAAAGTATTTACATGCAATACTGACCGGGCAGGCAAAATCGTTTCGCGATATTTCCATTGAAGATTTTTCGAATCAACTCGGAAATGGGCGTTACCATGATTAGATATTCATTTTTAAAGGTGCCATCTGGGAAGGAATATCTTTCCCAAGAAAAAGATCCCTCAGGCTGGTCTATAAGCCGCATTCTGTCCGGCGGACGCCCCTGCGGGCAGTCCGCTTGTGCAGTCATCTCTCTGGGCGGTGCGTCGCCGCGCCGCT